>JAAOEI010000055.1_pt1 | contig 40180 bp, 54 predicted proteins | sample 7059261 | NCBI WGS metagenome assembly JAAOEI01 (sample SAMN14008812, study PRJNA610033) | viral metagenome | isolation source: viral particles filtered from seawater | place: China: Hangzhou Bay, Yangshan Deep Water Harbour | collected 2017-10-31 | reverse complement strand
CGATCGAGTTTGCACAGAGTGTTCGGCCGAATCGCTTTTATATCAAGATGGGTGCATAACTTGCACATCTTGTGGGTATGCTAAGTGTGGATAGCACTATTTAAAATAGAAGGCTAACTGCCATTTTCACATAGGAGTTCAAAGAATGCCCGTTTCACCAAAAATTGCTAAAAAACACGAAGAAATGTTTTACCCCACAGTCCGTATTCGCGCCAAAGGCGCCGGCGGCAGTGGAACAGTCGTTTATTCAGAAAAGCACGGCGAGGAATACCATACATATGTCGTTACCAACCACCACGTTGTCTCGAAGTGTATTCAAGTCGAGAAAAGGTGGAACCCTGTAAAGAAAAAGAAGATGGATACTGAGATCCTAGATACAGTATATGTGGAATATTTTAAATACAACAATTATTCCCACTGCATCGGCAGTTTTGCTATAGAGGCCGATATTGTCGCCTACTCGGAGGTAGAAGGCGGCCAGGACTGGGCTCTTTTGCGCGTACGTGACAAGGAAGCACAGGCCCCTTATGTTGCGAATTTGTTTCCCGAAGAGGATATCGAGAATATCCACATTTTTGATCCCTGTTATGCTGTTGGAGCGTCCCTCGGGCACGCCCCGATTGCTACCAACGGTCACATTTGTTATATGGACGATGAAATCAGCCACTATCGCTATTGGATGTCGACTGCCCAGACCATTTTCGGCAACTCGGGCGGCGCCCTATATCGATATTCGGAAGAGCGAAGAAACTATGAGTACATCGGAGTGCCTTCGAGAATAACTGTTCAGCCCATGGGCTTTAGCAGCGATCCTATCACTCACATGGGTTATTTTATCCCAATCGAGAGAGTATATAATCTCTTGCGCGATAATAACTATCACTTTATTTTTGATAATTCAATGTCTTTCGAGGAGTGCGCCAAGTTGCGAGGCGAAGAGGTTCCAGATTACGATGGGCCTGACGAAGACGACGAATAATTTACGAATAAAAGATAAAATCCGTAATTAACATTTTCTTAAATTCACGTTACAATTGTGACGTAGAGACACACCTACGCCAACAGAGACATGGAGAAAGCAATGAACTTTAAGCCGGTGAATCGGCATTTGCAGGTAGAGGTCATTCCTCTTCCGAAAGAGGAGGCGAAATCGAGTGTCCTCCTGCCGGAAGGCTATAATACACCAAGTGAGCAGTACAAGCTGTGTCGAGTGATCGGAGTTTCAAGCGACTGTGCTGAGCATTTTGAGGAAAATATCTTAATTGCCGTTAACGCTCCGATGATTGAGAGGGTAAAAGTCTTGGGTGAGGAAGTTTTTTTGATCCTAGAAAATCATGTTCTAGGAATTGTAAATGAATGACGAATCAAGAGAGACCTCGATAGACCTCTATGGCGATGGCGTTGGAAAGGTTCAGCTAATCCAGCACTATGGCGACGATAAGATGGTGGTAAATTCAGCACGCGTAAGCTTCGGTAAGCACAAAGAGGAGGTCGACGAAAAAGATAAGAAACTAATCAGGTATCTCATCAAAAATCGTCACACTTCCACTCTTGAACACTGCGGCGCAACGTTCAAGTTTGTGGTGCCCCTGTTCATCAGAAGCCAGCATCACCGTCACCGAACCTGGTCTTATAATGAGATTTCTCGCAGATATACTGATGAGAACTTACAGTTTTATGAGCCGATGAGCTTTAGGGAGCAGCACGAATCAAATCGACAGGCCTCGGTGGAGGAGGAATGTAACCCCCTTATCCGCTATTATGATCGCTTGTCGGCGTCGCTAACCCATCGCCCGGCAACAGAATCGCTCAGAGCCCACCACAGGGATAGTGTGAAGCTATATAAGCAACTGATGGAGGGTGGCATATGTCGAGAGCAGGCCCGTGGAGTTCTTCCGCAGAATCTTTATACGGAGTATTATGGAACAGCGAACTTGTCGAATATTCTTAAGTTTGTTGATTTGCGCCTAGATTCGCATGCACAGTTTGAAATTCAAAGAGTCGGTTTGGCCGTTTTGAATATTGTCACAGATTTATTTCCCATTACGGTGGGTGCTTACAGAGAGATCAAAGGAGAATAAAATGATCGCAGATGTGGTGGTGGATTTGCAGTATGGAGACTGTGGAAAGGGTAAGGTAACAAACCATTTGTGTAAGAACGGAGACTACACACACGTTATAAGGTACAACGGTGGTCAAAACGCTGGCCACACTATTTACCATAATGGACAAAAGCTCGTCACTCACCACATACCTTGCGGAGTTTTGCACGGCGTCAAGTCTATTATTGGGCCTGGGTGCGTTGTTTATCCTGATCAGTTTTTCGCTGAGATCAAGGAACTCGAAGAAGCAGGAATACCCGCTCGACGATTTGTACGTATTGCACGCAATACGCATGTCATCACACGAGACCACCTCCGTGAAGATGGAAGGGACACTGCTATCGGAACAACAAAACGAGGAAATGGGCCCGCCTATCGCGATAAGTACGCAAGAAAGGGAGTAAGAGCCGAAGACGTTGAAGTACTTCAAGAATTTATTGTCGATCTTTACGAAGAGCTTCATGAAAGTGGCGAAGACGTGCGGATACTTTTTGAGGGCGCCCAGGGATTTGGACTGGACGTTGATTGGGGTGATTATCCTTTTGTTACTTCATCTCACTGCACGACTGCTTCGGCATTTCTTAACGGAGTACCCCCACGTTCTTTAAGAAACGTTTATGGCGTAGCAAAGATGTACGAAACCTACGTCGGAGCCAAGAAGTTTCAACCTAAGGACGCTATTTTTGACGCTATTCGTGACGCAGGCGAAGAATACGGCGCCACCACTGGTCGCCCACGACAGTGCAATTGGATGGACCTCAATTTGCTTCAAAAAGCGGCCAAGATCAATGGTGTGACCAACTTGATTATCAACAAGGTCGACGTTCTAGAAGAGGTGGAAGAATACAGGCTCATCCTCGACCAGAAAATTGTTGATTTTGAGAACTGTAATGAAATGAAAGATTTTATCATTGAAAGGGTCGACGATGACATTGAAGTTGTCTTTAGCTCAAACAAAGAAGCCATATAGCAATGTTGCAGGCCAACGCTATATGTGCGGCAATGGTCGCTCTTGGTATTCCTCGTGCTGATGTTGCTTGTTCGTATGTTCCTGAAGTTGTTGAGAAATCAGCCAAATATGGGGTTCGTACGACCGTGATGTTGTCACTTATGCATGAGGAGAGCCGGTTCCGGCCAGACGCCGTTTCCAGTGCAGGCGCTTGCGGGATGACTCAGGTCCTGCCGCGATATACTAGAAATCCTCGACTTTCTTGCCGGGCCCTCTTAAATCCTACAATTTCTATCGAAGCAGGAGCAAAGGCGTTGAGCCAATGGTACGAGTCCAAGTATGCCGCTAAAAACTATCTTACTGCCCTATGTTCATATAACGCCGGATACAGGTGCAAGAGGAAGAAGCAGAATTACTCAAAGAGAGGGATGGGTTACGCGAGGAGAGTCCTGCGTCGCGCTAATAAACTCCAGAAGCAAGCCAACTATTTCCTTATTCACGCTGAGTCCCTCCTTGCTGAGTCTAGTTTGAACACTTGTAAAAACATTGTTGAATAAGCACATATACCAGCTTAATAACGTTGTAGTCGGTTCCTCCTTTGAGGCCGTTTATTACAGTTATATCAATCAGTTTCCCTTAGTTGCCAACACAATCGCCCCTATACCATTCTTCGACAAAGTTGATTTAGCGTCGTATGTACACCTCCCTCAGGGAATATTCTCAAGAAAGGATGCTCCGATGGCCGAGGCCCGCGATTATTTCTTATCCCTTTTAAGTTTAGAAGGGTTGAATATGTTTTCGGACAAGATTTCAAAAATCCGTGTAAATCAAGAAGATAATCTTTTGAAAGTTCTCACCAAGAACTCTCGTCTTTTTAAAATAGAATATCGAAATCTTTTTTTGTTTGATGATCAGAACGTTGAAGGTGTGGAGTTCACCTATGAGTCAGATGGCATTAACAGAGTTCTGGATTGGTACGGAATCTCGTCTTGTTCTCCCCATGAGCACGAAGTAATCACATCAAACGAAGATTTCGTAAGAGAGGTTTATTTTACGGAAAATCCGTATAACTTTCAGGAGAAAGAACTGGTGGCGGTTTCATATGTTCCCTTTGGCAACGGCGAGGAGGCTAGTGATGATTTGGAGATATATACACGATATAAGATCCTTGACATGCTTGAGGATGCTGGTATAATGGGGATGAAAAATGGCATAAACAAGAAAACTGGAGAGCATTTTCGGCTTTCCATCAAGCTTGAATATAAGGGGCGAGAGGTGTTTAGTGAAAGGGCCTTGAAGCATCAAAAGATAGGCGATCTCGTTGTGAGGCCTTTTGAGTAAATCCCACGACCATCTAGTGGGCGTCATTCCTGTCGCTGGCTTTGAGGGAGACTTTGGCTTTCCCTGGCACGATTGCATGCAACCTATTGCCAAGAACTATTTGGCTATTGAGAAGTCCGTCGTTGAATGTGCCTACGCCGGCGCCGATACGATTTGGATAGTGTGCAACGATGATATGCAACCCCTCATCCGACATCGGATCGGCGATTATGTCCAGGATCCTGTGTGGCTCTATAGGGCATTTGATAGAAACGCTTTTGAGAACCAAAGGTCGATTCCCATTTACTATGTTCCCATCCACCCAAAGTACCGTGATAAGATAGATTGTTACGGGTGGAGCGTGATGCAAGGGGCCCTTATGGCGTGGTGGGTTGCCCATCGTATAAGCAAGTGGGCCGTCCCCAAGAAATACTATGTTTCTTACCCTTATGGCGTGTATGACCCCAAGATTTTGCGCCCCCATCGCAGGGACATCTCAGGCAAGGACTTGTTTTGCTTGTCCTATGAAGGAAAGACTTTTAAGGACGGAGAATACCTTGGTTTCTCTTTCCGTGAGGAAGATTATAAAACAATCCTCAGAACAATGAAAAGCGGCACCGGCACGTTCGACCCGCAGACGTATGTTTATAATGAGAATTACGACAAGCTCCCATTAGAAGAAAGAAATTCAGCCCGAAAATTTTCTCTTGACAAGGTCTATGAATCTGTTATAATGGATGGAGCAAAAGAGGTGGAATTGCCGTGGTATCACCGAATAGACAGTTGGGACAACTTGACCAACTTTTTAGGCTCGGAAGAGGCGAATTTACTTGCGCGGCCATCTAAAAAGATGCTATACTATAGAGAACTTAACCCAATAGGAATCGATGACGAAGAAGAATAAATCACACGTGAAGTTTGTTGGACTTCACGCCCACTCCAATGCGAGCATCTTTGATGGTTTGGGATATCCCGGCGAACATATGGACTTCGCGTTTGAGACGGGCCAAGATGCGTTGGCTCTTACCGACCACGGTAATATGAACAACCTTGCGTATCAAGTTACGCACGCCAAGAAGATGCAGAAGGACGGCAAGGACTTCAAGCCAGTCTTCGGTTGCGAAGCCTACTTTCTTCCCTCCATTTCAAAGTGGAAGCAGGAGGTTGAGGCTCTTAAAGAGAAGCGCAACGAGGAGATCGGGACTTTCGTTGAAGAGGAAACTCGCGGCGAGAAGAAGGATTTGCTACGCCGTCGTAGCCACTTGATTCTCTTGGCCCAAAACCAAACCGGGCTTAATAATCTTTTTAAGTTGGTTTCGGAAAGTTTCAAGGAAGGCAACTTCTATCGCTATCCTCGTATGGATTACCGTCTTCTCAAGAAGCACGGTGAAGGCATCATCGCGAGTAGTGCCTGTCTTGGCGGCGTATACGCCCAAGATTATTGGAGAAATCGCGATGACGGCCCCGATGCCGTTATGGAGGCGATGTATAAGACCACGCAGCAAATGCAGGAGGTCTTTGGCGATCGTTGGTATGGCGAGATTCAATGGAATCGCATCCCCGAGCAGCACGAACTAAACCAATACATCATTAAGACGTGTCAAAAAATGGGCGTCGATCTCATTTCGACGGCCGATAGCCATTTCCCGTCGCAAGACACCTTCAAGGACCGCGAACTTTATCGTCGGCTTGGTTGGATTGGGAAGGCACGCCGGCCCGAGTGGCTCGACATTGACCTCCCCGCGTCTCTTGATGACATGGACTACGAACTGTACCCGAAGAATGGCGATGCCATGTGGGAGTCCTACAAGAAGTTCACCAGCGAGTTGAATGTCTCTTATGACGATGACTTGGTGATGGATTCTATTGTTCGCACACACCAAATCGCCCACGATCGGGTGGAATCGTTCTTCCCCGACACAGAGGTTCGCCTTCCTGACTTTGTTGTGCCGGATGGCGTGAGTGCTGACCAAGCGCTTGTCCAGTATTGTGTTGATGGCCTGAAAGCCAATGGTCTGGAAGACAACAAGGAGTATGTTGATCGTTTGAAGGGCGAAATCAAGGTAATCCAGAAGCGTGGGTTCTCCAAGTATTTCCTAACAATGAAGGCGATTGCTGATAGGGCCGTTCAGGACCAACTTGTTGGGGCTGGGCGTGGAAGTGCTGCTGGTTCGCTGATTTCGTATGTTATGGGGATTACGCAAGTTGATCCTTTGAAGTATAAACTTCAATTTTCGCGATTCCTGACGGAAGAAGGTGCGGGATACCCGGACATTGACTACGATGTCTCGGACCCGATGTCTTTGAAGGAGGATCTGATTCAGGAGTGGGGCGATACGACTGTTGTTCCCATTTCTAACTGGAATACTCTTCAACTTCGCAGCCTTATTAAGGACATTTCAAAGTTCTACGACATTCCCTTTACGGAGGTCAATTTCGTAACTGGCCGAATGCTCTATGAGGCAACGCCGGAGGCCAAGAAGGCACACGGCATCAAGGCTGGCGTCTATACGCCTACTTTTGAAGAAGTGATGTTGTATAGTAAGTCGCTTCAAGACTTCCTCAGGAAGTATCCGCAAGTCAAGACTCACATTAATGTTCTTTACGGACAGATTCGGTCTTGTTCCAGGCACGCTGGTGGGGTGGTGATTGGCGAGGATCTTGATACCCGTATGCCGCTCATTAACAGCAAGGGTGTTAGGCAGACTCCTTGGACGGAGGGTCAAAACGTCAGGCATTTGGAGCCAATGGGCTTTATTAAGTTTGACATTCTTGGCCTCGCATCACTTCGTATGATGGAGGGAGCAATCCGTCACATTTTGAAGCGCCACGAAGGCATCGCAGATCCCACATTTGACGATGTGCGTGAGTTTTACAATAAGAATCTCCACCCGGAGGTGATTGACTTTAACGATCAAGATGTCTATGAAAACATCTTTCACGATGGAAGTTGGGCTGGGATCTTTCAGTTCACAGAAAGCGGCGCGCAAAAACTATGCCAACGGGTAATGCCGACGAACTTGGTTGATTTGGCTGCTATCACCTCCATCTACCGACCGGGGCCGTTGAGTGCGGGCGTGGATAAGAGTTATGTGGAAGCCCGTCGCGACCCTGATAGTGTTGAGTATCCCCATCAAGTCTTTAAGGATGTGACGAAGGACACTGCTGGTTTCTTGATCTTCCAAGAGCAGATTGCCGAGTTGGCCCACAAGTTGGGTCGCAACATTTCTTTGGACGAGGGCAACAAACTTCGCAAGTTGCTGACCAAGAAGGGTGTTGCGGAGGTGGAGAAGGAAAAGAATAAGATTAAAAAGAAGTTCATTGACGGTTGCGAACAAAAGAAGATTGATTACGCAACATCCCAACAGATTTGGGACCTGTTTGAATACTTCTCTGGCTACGGCTTCAACAAGTCTCACGCCATTTCTTATTCAATGCTGTCGTTCCAGTGTGGGTGGTTGATGAATTACTACCCGATTGAGTGGATGGCTGCTTTCTTGGATAAGGAGCCTGAGGGAAGGAAGGAGAAGGCCATTAACTTGGCGCGGAAGTATGGATTTGAATTACAACCGCTTGACGTCAATTCCTCAGGAAGAGTTTGGGAGATTGCGTCTGACAACAAGACGCTCATTCAGCCCCTCACTTCAATCAAGGGCTTGGGTGATGCGGCGATTGATCAAATCATTGCGAATAGGCCTTTTAATACTGTTGAAGAATTTATCTTTAATGAGGACATTGTTTATAGTAAACTGAACAAGAAGGCTTTGGATGCATTGACGAGAGCAGGTGCCTTATCTTCCCTCGTTGATGAGAGGTTTAGTGGGGCGAAGCATTTTTGGACTGCCATCGCGGTCGATCGCCCGAGAAAGGAAAAGAACCTCATTGAAAACATCGAGAAGTATAGGGGCGAAGGAGAATTTACAGACGAGGAAAGGATCCAGTATCTTGTTGATTTGACTGGGGTTTTTCCCTTTGAGTTGGTGATGGACGAACACATTCTCCGCAAGTTGGAAGAGCACATGGTTCCTCCGCTTGGTGAATGGGACGATAACTTGGGGGTTGCCTGGTTTATCCCGAGAGAGGTGATTCAGAAGAAGACGAGGAATGGAAAGAACTTCTTGATTATCAAGACTATTGATTCAACGAGTAGCGCTGAGACTATCAAATGCTGGAATGCCAATTTGGCGAGAGATAAGATTATTTTGAACCACCCCTACATGGCTAAGCTGGATTATAGCGACCAATGGGGATTTAGTACGCGATCTATTAGACACACATTTAGGATGTTGGGATGAACAACAAGGTAGTAATCGTAGAAGGTTTGATTGGGGCCGGCAAGAGTTCTCTTTCGAAGGAACTTGGTGAGGCTCTTGGCGAAAACACCCTCACCCTGATGGAGCCGGATGAGAAGGATAATGCTAATCCTTACCTCGCCTCTTTCTACCAGAATCAAGAGCGGTGGGCATTCACAATGCAAGTTCATTTGCTTCAAGCGCGCTATATGATGCATTTACAGGCTCAGTGGTACGCTATGAACAAGCAGGGTCATGCTGTTCTTGACCGAAGTTATTTTGGTGATACCTCGTTTGCGCGCCTACAAGTCAAGACTGGTGCGATGAGTGAGAACGAGTTTGAGACTTACCGTAGTATCTACCACGCTATGACTGCGAGCGTCCTGCTGCCTAGCGTATGTGTGCGTCTCGTGGTGAGCCCAGAGGTCGCAGCGGAGAGAATCCGTCGCAGGATGGAGTTGCAGACCGGTCGCAAGTGCGAGAATGTTATTGATATCAACTATTTGCGAGAGTTAGATAGAGAAATTACACACATGGTCGGCGTGCTCACTGGACAGGGGGTTCATACCATTCACGTTCCGTGGGACGCTGACCGAGGAACGACTGAGGCAAGAAAGGACGCAGTAAGTGAGATTGCTGCGCAGATTGTAGAGGCACAACAAAAAGATTTGTTTTTGGATCTTCATAGGAGAACATTGTAATGAGAGTTTATAGGATTAGAGAAAACGCAAAACTACCACACCGAGCCCACCCGACCGATGCGGGGATGGATTTGTTTTACTGCCCAGATGGGAAGGAGACGGATCGTGGTATCACCATCCACCCCGGTGAGACGAGGTTAGTTCCGACAGGAATTAAGGTGGAAGTGCCAGATAACCATATGCTAGAGGTCAAGAACAAGTCAGGCATTGCCTTTAGGCAGCAGCTTGTGGTTGGTGCATGCGTGGTCGACGCCGGGTATGACGGAGAAGTATTCGTCAATTTGCACAACATTGGAACGACCTGCCGCCGAGTCGAAATAAACCAGAAAGTCGCCCAGGCTGTTTTAGTTCCGATCATTACCTGCGAGATCGAAGAGGTGGCGGAGGATTGCTTGAACCAGAAGACTGAAAGAGGGGACGGCGGCTTTGGGTCGACGGGTTTGAAGTAATGAACAAAAAAGCACAGGAAACTATGTTCAGTTCGAAAAGTATTGAGTGGGAAACCCCGAAGCACTTTTTTAACAAACTACATCAGACATATAATTTTACTCTAGATCCTTGTTCGACATCAGCCAACGCTAAGTGCGAGAAGCATTATACGAAAGAACAGGATGGGCTATCTCAAGATTGGGGAGGGCACAAAGTCTTTGTCAATCCGCCATATGGCCGCGTAATGAAAGATTGGGTTCAGAAAGCTTTCGAAGAGAGTCGCAAGCCGAATACGACCGTGGTGATGCTTATCCCGTCTCGTACCGATACTCGTTATTGGCACAAGTATTGTATGAGAGCCGATCTTATCTATTTTGTGAAGGGTAGGTTGCACTTCAAGAGCAAGGGGGAGGGTGTGAAAGATAGCCCCGCACCGTTCCCATCTGCCGTGATTGTGTTTAAGGGCGAGACAGAAGGCGCCCCCATCGTTGGGGTGATGAATAGCAAATGAATATAGGAAGAAAGATAAGGCGCCGTAGAGCCAGGGAGCAGGAAAAGGCGGCCATTAAGAAAATGTCTAGACAATTAGAGCACATGCAAAATATGCCCTCCAACTGTACGGTTTGTGACGCTCCCTTTGAGCGAACCCGTGAGACAGTCAATAGTTGGAGAGTGGAGTGCGATTTTGAGACTGGAAACATTCGCCTCCTATGTCCTGAGCATGGCCCAGAGGAACAACAATGACAACACCAGCACTCACTTATGACGATGTTTTGCTCGTCCCAAAGTACAGCGAGATTAAGAGTCGCACAGAGATAGACATTGGGAATGCTCTAGATGACTTCATACATCTGGACCTTCCCATAATTGCTAGCCCAATGGATACTGTGTGCGGCGCCGACATGTCCTCAGCAATCGCTAGCCTAGGCGGCTTGGGCATTATTCATAGGTACAACAGTATATATGAACAAGCGGCAATGGTAAATCAAGCATGCTTGGGTTCGCTCACTCCTGCCGGTGCGCATATTGGTGCTGCGATTGGGGCCACTGGGGATTACATGGGGCGCGCCATAAGGTTGGTTGATGTAGGTTGTGAGATTTTGTGCATCGATGTTGCCCATGGCCATCACGCGATCGTGCGGGAAGCGCTGAAGCATTTAAAATCTGAATTTAAGCAAAATGTACATATTATGGCTGGCAATGTCGCGACCGTAGAGGGATACCGGGACTTGTGCTCGTGGGGTGCTGATAGTGTGAGGGTTGGTATCGGTGGCGGATCCATATGCTCGACCAGAATTCAGACGGGCCACGGCGTTCCAAACATCAAGGCCATAATGGATTGTGCGGAACTGGAGTACGATATACCGATTGTGGCCGACGGCGGAATCAAGACTTCCGGCGACATCGTCAAGGCCCTCGCCGCCGGCGCCGACTTCGTAATGGTCGGGTCACTTTTTGCCGGGACCGATGAGGCCCCGGGCGAGACGATCCAGATCGACGGCATTGAACATAAAGTCTATCGAGGCATGGCCTCTCGCGAAGCCCAAACCGATTGGAGAGGAGAGTGCAACTTCGCTGAGGGGATCTCGACGACGGTGCCATGCGTTGGTTCTGTTGTTGATATCGTGGCAGAACTCCGCGGAGGGATTCTATCGGGGTTTTCGTACAGTGGCGCTACCAACATTCAACAACTGTGGATGCGCGCCGAGTTTGTGCGACAGACCGCCGCCGGCCAACTCGAAAGTTCAACTCACATTTTGAACAAGAAATGAACAGATACGGCGAAGATCACAAGACCTTAGTTTTTGCGATTGAAGAAAAGAAGCACGTAGATTTACGAATTCGCCTGCGTCACGATGATCTTTCACAGGTAAGATTCTTCAAGGCTCTTGTCGATGGCTATCTGGACAATGATGAGAAAATATTAGAGTTCCTTAGGGAATATAGAAAGAAAACAGGAATACAGAGCGAGAAGAAGAGAGAAAAGTCTATGAAACTCATAGAGAAAGGTAAAGAAGAGGCGAGAAAGTTTGCTTTTTCGGAAGATGAGATAGAAAACATATTTGATATAATAGAAACAGGAGAAGATTTATTTTGAGAAAATGCGCTGAAACTTGTGTAGATATGGACGTCTCATGTCCAGTAAAGGATTGTCGATTGTGGATCGACTTTGATGAGGACAAGAACTGCACGGATATTGCTGTCGCCAAACATGGTCGTATGACCCTCCGCGAAGTGTCGGAAAGGCTTGGTCTAAGCTTTGTTAGAATTAAACAAATAGAGGACTCTTTAAAGCTGAAAGCCAAGAAGAGAATGATAAAACTAGGCATAACAAATAATGGACTTTTCGAGTAGATTACACTACTTATAAATGATATTGCTTTTGTATTTTAAGGAGAACTGTAAATGAGCAACCGCAAACCACTACTTTCCGAGGGCACTGTCCGACGCTTTATGAAGTTGGCCACCCTAGACAACCTCACAGAGACCTTCGTTGACACTCTGGACGAGGAGACCGAGGAGCTTGAGGAAGGGGAATATGCCGAGGAGGAGGTCGCCCTAGAGGATGAGGCACCAGCCACGGAAGAAATGGATTATCCAGAAGCCGACGCAGAGATGGCAGAAGAGCCTGCTGCTGATGTTGATCCTGAGGCGGTTCGCGGTCTTGTTGATGCGATTGCTGATGCCATCGAGGCCCAGACTGGTGTCGAGGTGAGTGTTGAGGGCGACGCTGCTCCCGAAGAAGAGCTTCCCATGGACGCCGAGGGCGAGCCTGCTGTCGAGCCTGAGCTAGAGATGGACGCTGACGTCGAGATCGACGAGGAGCCTGCCCTAGAGGAGCAAGAGCAAATCGAAGAGGAAGAGACGGAGACTGCCACGGAGTCGACTAAGATTCCTGCCGATCTCGTTGAGGAACTAACTCGACGCGTCGCCGCTCGCCTCGTTCGCGAAGCAAAAAAGTAAGATAGTTACATTTTTTACTTGACGACCCTACCCCTTTGTGCTATTCTTTAAAGCATGGAGATTAGCACACAATTTATACATAGCCTCCTATGGTTTGTGGGAGGCGCAATCACTTACAAATTTTTACATAACATAGTGAATTTTGGTCAAATGACCATTGTGTTTGAGGAGCTGAACAAACGCATAATCATTTTGGCTTATCATATGGATACCGATATCAACTTTCTTTGCAAGAAGAAGTATGAATACCTTGAACAGTCCGGAATGGACAAGAAGCAAATCAATTTTATAAAATCAGTGGATGACCGCACGCTGAAGACCTGGCGCCAGACGGTAATCCGCCAGTTCTTTTCTGCGTATCCGCGTCAAATGCATGCTTTGCTACCATTTAGTGATTGGGCTAGCGCCCAGAGATATGTGGTCGGCTCATTTGATGAGGATAATGAGTAAAGTGATACTATATAAGGATAGAGGGGCCGTAGCTCAGTTGGGAGAGCGTCACGCTGGCAGCGTGAATGTCGTGGGTTCAAGTCCCTCCGGCTCCACCTTGATTTGAGAAGAGAATAATGGGTAAAACGATACTATATAAGAATATAGGGAGTAAAATGATCGAAGCATATGCGTGGAAAGACTCCGAATCCGAGGACACCATATACAAAGTGCAGTTGGAAATGGTCGATATCCCGAAGAGAAAGCAAAACAAAATTGTAAAGATGTTTCAGGATTGGAAGCAGTTTGTTGAGGGCGGCTCGTCTAAGAGCAAAAAGGTGATTATGGGTTATCGGAGGGAGTTCCCTTCAGAGAGGGAGTGGAGAGCGTGGGTCCGAAGCTTCCCACACACATTCTATCAGATGAGGAAAAACGGAACTTTCCGTCTAATCAAAAAAGGTAAATAACAAATGAAAAACAATAGACGCCTTTGCTGTGAGAGTTGCCCTCACTCTAGTGAGGAGGAGCTATCAGAAGAGGCCATGGCCGAAGTGTTCCCAGCCCTATTTCCTCCCGAAAAAACGGAAATGCGGACCATCGGGCTCTATGGGGAGATTGGCCACGAAAAGGGTATGGACGCGGTATACAGCCTTCTCGCATTGCGAGAGACAGGCCGCACAATAGACCTGGAAACTGGCGAAGAGTGGGTCAAGCCTATAGAATTTATCATCTGCACCGGAGGCGGAGCAGCATCTGACATGTTCGCCATTTACGATACCATGCGTATTGTGAGACAGGATTGTGATATCACGACCATGGGTCTTGGCGAGGTTATGTCCGCCGGCGTCCTGCTGTTGGCATCTGGGACAAAGGGTAAGCGCAAGATTGGCGCCAATTGTCGGCTGATGTTGCATAGTGTTTCTGCCGGCCACCACGGTTCGATTTTCAGCCTAGAGAACGAGTTTGACGAGTTTAAGTGGGTTCAGGAGCGCTATTTCGCCGCCCTTGCTGCTGAAAGCAAACTGAAGAAGAAGCAGATTAAAAAAATCCTGGACCAAAAGGTTAACGTATATTTCGATGCGGAGCAGGCTGTAAAGTATGGGATTGCTGACGAAATTATTTAGTTGTTTAAAGATGAAGTTTATAGATATTATTGCTTACAATAAGAAGTCAGCGGAGAAGAACGGCTGGGATCCGTCTTGGTTTGGGGCGACTGTTTATGATTCTGATCTAGTTAAGAAAGTCAAGATTTTCCAAAATCAACACAAGCTAAGTGTCGATGGCCTTGTTGGGCCTACGACATTTAGAAGAGCGCTCACTAGTCGCGAGTTTGATGAAGGGGAGGCCGATGTATCAGTGTCACAACCAACACAAACAGTTGATCACATCGTTTGCAATGGCGCTCACGTCCCTATCAATTGCAATGTTGTGACGATGGCAGAGGAAGGGGCACTTGTCTTGCCCGAGGGGTGCTATAAGGGGGTTTCTTCTGAACGTCAGCCGACCATGATCGTGACACATTGGGACGCCGCCTTGTCCGCTCACTCCTGTTTTAAGATCTTAAAGAAAAGAGAAATATCTTCACACTTCGTGATTGACAACGATGGCACAATATATCAGATGATGGACACTAATGATATAGCGTGGCACGCCAAGGGCGTTAATAATATCAGTATCGGTATAGACTTTAGTAACGCCTACTACGCCAAGTATCAGAAGTGGTATATAAAGAAGGGCTTCGGCCGCCGACCTATTCTTGACGACTCATATACCCATGGCCGTAAGCACCCCCCTCACCTGGGTTACTATCCAAAACAACTAGAATCCTACCAGGAGTTGCTCCGCGCTCTGTGCACACACTATGATATACCGACTGCTTGCCCTCGCGATTCTAAGGGAAGATATATTGCAGGTTATCATGTAGATTCAGCGAAGGGCCTCTTCAAAGGAGTAGTCTGTCACTTCAATCTTTCCAAGAGGAAGATTGACTGCGCCGGCCTGAAACTCGGTGAAATTATTAAAGAACTTAACGAAGATTAAAACTAATTAATAGCATGGAAAACAGTAAAGACCTCGATCTTCTTGTAGAAGAACATTTCAAACCAAGAAAGAAATCTCTCCTTGACATGGCCACGCTCCTAGAAATGGTTGAGCGCGCGATGGACGAGGACCTTTCGCTCTTACGTGAGGACGCCCGGCCCATGCCCGCCGGGGCCCAGAAATTTCCACTTCCCAAGATTCGTATTACAGAAGCGTGGGGACAGCCAGAGACAGGCGATCGCCTGGTAATTGAAAAGTATAGTAAGAATATTCCGGGCGACAGTTTAGCTCAAAAATTACAATATCTAGCAGACGTTATCTCGGGCAATATAGTTTTCGACGACGTGCAGCCCATTATTTCTACGCTCGTAATGATAGAGGTGCTGAGCACAATCCTGGCCGACTTCACAGAGTCTGCCGGCGGATTCATTTTTGAAGGCTTTCTTGCCGGTCTGTTCGGTGGCCAGTCCGTTCAAGTTACAGATGTTGGTGATGACACTGGAGAAGCGACAGGCAAACCGATTACGGACGTGGTGTTGGGCGACAAGGAGTACTCTTTGAAGCTGCTGGGGCAGAAAACTGGGGTGAAGGGCTCTTTCAAGAACATGGTGGAGCATTTCAAAAGTCGCGACCACGTAATTTACTTGGATGCCAGGAGACTTGGAAAGACCGAAGGGCTGGAATTTGGCGAGTTCACCATTACCCTTGACAATTTTCTAGACGTTTTCTTCAAACCATTCGCCAAGATTAAAAAGAAGGTGATTACAGCACCGACTGCCAAAGTTCTTTTGAATAGAGTGAGCAGCTTGGGCGACCAGATCTTCAAAATCAAATCTAGTAAAAGACTCGGCCCACGGAGCGTTTTTTCGGTTGAGGATGTTGGACAAATCGATCCGGATCAACTAGCGCAGATAGCACCTTTTGATGTTCATTATTCCGAGGAAAGTTTCGCAGCCAGCCCCAAGGCGAAGTGGTTGTTCGGCACCGGCCGCCAGTTCAATGAAGTGGCAGAAGCAATAGAGTCAGGGAGCAGGGAGGCGATCTTCGCTGCTCTGGAGGCCACTCCAGGCTATGAAAAGTCTCGTCAATTTGAATTTACTCGAAATCAGGCTGAATCTATTGCCAATTTTGAGACCATCGCCACCCTCCCTCTTGGTGAAGAGGCTCTTAAAAAGGCGTGGTTAAACTACGCTGAACTATTGAATACAACAATCGCTCCCGTATATCGATTCCTAGGAATGTATGATGAGAGTATTACGAACTACTTCACCGGTGAGGGAGATAATCGTAACGCCGAAGCAACCAAGGCCGTGTCGGCCGCCGATGGCCTACGCGAGGCTACTGATGAGGCGGTTGCTGTCATCGGGAAAGCGGCCGCAAGAGAAAAGTAACAAATCTATTTAAAATCCCTAACAACTCATGGTAGTATAAACACACAACATAGGAGCATTTGTGTCTAAAGTTTATAGTTCGAACCAGGAACTTCAAAGTAAAATCCTAGAGGGTGTCAATAAATTGGCGAACAACGTCGCCTGCACTCTCGGCCCCCGCGGCCGCAACGTCATTTTACATCAGAAAGATAAGAATCCGATAATTACGAAAGATGGCGTTACTGTTGCCAAGTTTATTAATTTCGAAGATCCCTTGGAGAATGTAGGTGCGCAGATAATCAAGCAAGCGTCAGAGCAGACGAACCTCGATGCTGGCGATGGAACCACGACGGCGACTGTGTTGGCCCGTGCCATATACCTTAACGCCCAAAAGTATCTTTTAGCTGGTTCTTCTCCAATTGAACTGAAGAGGGGGATCGATAAAGCAGTTGAACAAATCCTTGCTCGTCTAGAAGACCTCGCTAGCCCAATTAGCAGCAAAGACGACATAGAGCACGTTGCAACCATTTCTGCCAATGGCGACGCCGTTATCGGAAACCTCGTAGCCATGGCCATAGACCAGGCCGGCAAGGACGGTTCTGTGACGATCGAGGAGGCAAAGTCGGTCGATACTACTCTGGAGGTTGTCGAGGGATTTAGATTCGACTCTGGCTATACTGCTGGCGCGTTTGTTAATAATGAAAGAAGAGGCGTGGTTCAGTATGAAAACCCGCTTATCCTTGTCTGTGATAGTAAAATCGAGGTAGTAGAAGAGATTCTCCCCCTTTTGGAGGTTGTGGCCAGAGAGGGGCGCCCCCTCGTCATTGTGGCGGAGGAGGTGGAGGGACAGGCTTTGGCTGCCCTCATTATGAATGCTGTTCGAGGTACGATGAAGGTCGCTGCGGTGAAGGCCCCTCGTTACGGCGAGGAGCGCCGGAGCATCTTGAATGACTTGGCAATCGCGACTGGCGCAACTTTCGTCACACAACAGTCCAGGCTAGACCTTCGGGAAGTCAAGTTAGAGCACCTAGGCACAGCGAAGAGTATCGAGGTCGGCAAGAATCTAACTACAGTCGTCGACGCCTCTGGTGACTTTGCTCTTGTTGAAGAGAGAATAGAAACTCTGAAAGAAGAGCTGAGGCAAACGGAAAACCTCAAGGAGTGTGAGAGAATCCAAGAAAGAATTACGAGGCTTTTGAGTGGCGTAGCTATCATCAAGGTCGGCGCCGCCACCGAAATTGAGATGATCGAAAAGAGGCACCGCATTGAGGATGCACTGGAAGCCGTACGTTCAGCCCAACAGGAAGGCATTGTCCCTGGTGGAGGGGTTGCTCTCCTGCGGGCCATAAAAGATTTTAAAATTGAAACAGTATCGGATGACCAAAAGTTGGGAGTAGATATAATTTTAAATGCGGTCAAAGCCCCTCTTTCGCAGATGGCTGAAAACGCAGGCCACTCGCCAGACCTCGTGATTTCTATGGTGGAAAACTCTGAAGTGGCTGAGGGTTACGATTATCAGACAGGCGAGATTATTAATATGATAGAAAGTGGTGTCGTCGATCCAGCAAAGGTGACCCGCTGCGCCTTGCAGAACGCAGCCTCCGCAGCCGGGACTTTAATCACGACAAGCCATGCGATTGTAGAAAACTAAACTATATACTTTGTCATGGATGAAACCAACGCCACTCTGATAGAGATCAAAAGCCAAATTCAACACATAGTTGAAGGCATCAATACGATTAAAGAGAAGCAGATCGTCTTGGCCGAGGATATATCAAGAATCAAAGAGGCTGTTTATCATCCAGATGTAGGTCTCTACGCCCGCCTTCGCGAGTTGGATGCACGCCTTAAGAGCATGGAAGCGTTCCGTACTACCACAACTAAATTAATCTGGATGCTGGTCGTCGGATGTATTACGCTGGGCTTCGCTGTTTTCCAGAAACAAATTTTAAATTAATCCTTGACACCACACTCCGGTGGTGTTATACTATTTCTATACTAGGAGGAAGTATGAAGATAAAGATTCTTGAAACCATTGATTTGCAAGAATTGAGTTCGCGGCTAAACGAAAGGATGGCTGCGATTAAGAACGAGATTGTGACCACCCTAACATTGTGTGAACCGGTTAACACGTCTGTAATCAGCGCCTCTGACACTGGTCAGAATTTACAAAATGCGGTCAGGAGTGTTGAGGCCCTACGACAAAATCTCTACAACGTAGACCTCAAATTGCAGGATATACAAAATATTCTAGCCGGCTATGAGGACGCCATCAATTCTGAACAGGTTGAGGAGCAAGAAAATGATAGTCAAGTTGGTTGAAGTGGTGCAGGAGAGGCAAGCACAGGTCTTGGGAAAGCCCCCAGAGATCTCCTATTCCTTGAGAGAGGTATTCGTAAATCCAGACCAAGTAGTGTGTTTGCGCTCGGAAGAGGCCGTAAAGCGGCACCTACAGGAGGGAAAGTTCCCAGATCTAAATGAAGCACAAAGTTTCACTCGTATTCACATGAATCGCGGAAACTCTGGATTGGACATTGTGGTCGTTGGCTCACCCGATGTTGTGGAAGAGAAGATTTTTAAAACTAAAAGCCGATTGTTGAGAGGGTAAAGTGGATCCTATTGAATGTAAGTTGAAAGTTCTTTCGGAAAAGAATGGCAAGCCCAAGGTTGGCCATTATCTGAGGACATGGTACAATAACGCCCCTGGTATTGGAAGTAAGACTTTCCCTGTGGGGCTTCGCATTGAGGTAGAGAACCTTGAAGAGCTTCTGTCACAAGAGCGAGAGCCACAAGAGATTGCCTTGGGTTGTGTCGAGTTTCTGAACATTATTAAACAGCCAAAGCGCGGCCGCCGAAAGAAGAACCCTCCCTACGGCAATCTCCGACTATACTTCAGTAAGATCCCCAGTTGGGAGCGCCCCAAGGGCCGTAAGCGGATTACGGAAGAAGGGAGAGTACACATCCGGGAAGATGAAGACGGCAAGTATTTGGCAATCGTAGCCTTGACGGACAACAGAAAGGTTAAGGCTTTTTCCGGAACTGCTCTCAAAAGATGACAGGAGAGCCTCTGGCGATCCCTTCCCGCTCTTCCTTAGAGGAGATACGAGAATCTTCTCTTCGATACCAGGAGCGCATCTGTGCGCTCCTAGAGGCTCCGTTTCGAACCGATGATCTTTATCTCACGTATTTGATGGAGATTTACGCTGTCGCTGGAAACTTGAATTTTGTCATTGATGAGTACATGCACGGAATTGAACCGGGCGATGAGGTGTATCTTACAAAAGAGGATCTAAACCCTATCACCTCTTTTACCCGGGCAATGGCATCTGGCGTTCGCCTGCTGAGAAGGGATTATAACGTCTCTTTGATCGATCAATAACTTTTTTTAAAAAACCCCTTGACATCCTTTTTGACGGTGCTTATATTATAAGTGTCCCGAGAGGACTACACGAACTGTAACACAGGAGGAACCAAATAAATGAGAAACCTAATTCGATACACTAATAACGATCCTTTCTTCGGAATCTTCGACTTCGACGATCTTTTCCGACCCACCACTACGCGCCCGCGGGCCCTTGCTAATCGCCAAGTCCGTGTTCAGAACTTTGATGATCGCACGGAGATTAGCGTCGCCGCTCCAGGCCTGGCACAGTCTAGCTTTAGTGTTGATCTGACTAACAACACTCTCACCGTAGGATATGCTGCCACTGAGGATGACGACTCCTACTTCGCGAAGGACTCTTATAGTCGCGCTTGGCGCGTGTCTGAGGCCACTACTCCCGAAGATATCACTGCGACCTACGAGAACGGCATCCTGACAGTCACGGTTGTCCGTGCCGAAGCAGCGACTACGACTACTAACATTCCAGTTAACTAAAACGATAGTAACAAGACATTAGTCCTCTTTGAGCCCCCCATCCGGGGGGCTCTTTTTTTATGTTATAGTAATGTTTTAAACTATTTATAGGACGGGAGTATAATATAAAAATGGGAATGAAAGGTGTCTTTGATAGTTGGCGTTCTTTTTCGGCCAACCCCGCCACTATTGATGAGCAGTTATTAATTGAGAGCCGTTACACTGACGCGGTGGCTTCTACTACCAATTGGAAGAAGATTGTCGATAGAGAACTCTTATCACTTATCGATCCGGACTTGTTGAAAGAGTTGGCGTCGTCCGTTGTCCAGGCGCTCAAGCGAGTGTCCGAAGCGGACCCATCCGGCAAGAACAAGTACCTTCCCTGGTTTGCCAATTTCCTTAAAAAGTGGATGAAGAGAGACTTCGATGAGCACTCTCCGCGTCTTAGTGCTAAGGCACATGACATTGCGATGTTCGGTGACTCTCCCTGGGCCGCGGCCGAGGCAGCGAGGACATCGCGACGCGCCATCGATTTTAGTGAGAAGCTCGCACGCAATTTGGCGCCCTTTCATAAATATATGGAGCGCGGCCTCATCAAAAAGACTCTTGAGGAGTTCGAGTGGCCGGCCGACATTGAGAGTGCCGTTTACACTGCCAAGCGAGAAGAAGAGAGGCGCCAAGCGATGGAGCGTATGCGCGAAGAGGCCAGAAGCACCACCACCTTTTTAGAGGATAACGATGATTACACCCTTTTGCGCCCCGAGAGCGAACAGTCTTCTTGTTATTTTGGTCAGGGCACCAAGTGGTGCATTTCGGCCACAGAGGCCCACAATCACTTTGAGGAATACCAGGGAAGAGGGGCAGCTTTTTATTTTGTCACCTTCAAACATCTTCCTCAAGATGCGGACAATCGACAGTTAGCTCTTGTTTATATGCCTGATGACTATGACGAGCCCAGCGAGGTGTTCGATCGTCCCGACGACGAGGTGGGGACCGATGCTATCTATGATGCGGCCCGGGCAAACCTGTTTTACAAAGGGCTAAAAGGAGTCAGCTCCTTTAGAAAACTTAAAAAGGCTGACCCCAAAAAGTATGCGGAAGATACGGGCGATGCGTTTTATGAAGAGAAATGGGAAGAGTTGAGGAGCAGTGCGGGCGGAGTGTTGGACGCTGCAGATGTCGACATCGAGTTCTGGAGAGAGTGGGCTTCGAAGGGTCTTGGACTTGATCTTTCCGAGATGGACATGAGCGACTTGGCCGACTTGGAGGGCCAGGTTCAAGAGCGCGCCGTGGAGGAAGCTAGCGACATCGTGGGTGAGACCTCCGCTCACCACCAAAATAATCCCGGTGGCCCCTCTGCGGAGAGTTACGAGAACCTTTATAAACAGTACGATTTTCGTCATCTATGGGCCCACTACGATGAATATGATCCTGGGAACTGGTATTGGAATGCGGGCTGGTCCATTGAACCTGATGTAGAAGAAGGACACATTGTGGATCCCGACAAGTTTGAAGATGCTATTCGCGAGGTGCTCGACGACAACTACATCTACCCTTCCGAGGTCGAGTGGGACAGGTATGACGAGTCCGTAAGAGTTGGTCTCGATCCTGATTATGACGAACAGTCCGGACTTCAGGGATTTCAGAATTTCCTCAGTCGGATGGCTGACATCGATGAAAAGTTGGGTGAAATAATAGACGACGAAAAGGGCTTGATGGATGCCTACATAAAGCATGGAGCGGTTTCAGCCCCTCAGGTTAGGGTATTTGCTGATATGTTTGAACTAGTCGATTTGACTAATTTTGAAGTCGAATACGATAACGAGGAAGTCTCTTTTGCAGCCCAACTACGTCCGCGAATCCAGATACCAGAATGGATACTCAACACGCCTGACCCGCAGGCAGTTTTGAACGACGCCTTCACCTTCTTGGAGCGCCACGGTCATACAAAGAAGTTGATCAGCGATCGCGTTATTGGGGTCGTTGAAGATAACATGGAAAACTTATTGAACGCTATCACGGCGCAGATGGAGCTTCCCTTTGGTGGCGACGAAGAGGCCGCAGAAAAGCGGGAAGAGGAAAGGTGGCAAAAGGCTGCGCAACAACTGGGCTACGGTCGCGACGACAATGTGAATGTGGGAGTGTATCCCCGCGCTGATTCGGCCGGATTCCGAGGTGCGCACGTTGAGGAAGAGGGCGGAAGGAAGTTTGTAGTTCCCAAGTGGTATCTGACAATTGACCTATTGATGAACAATGAGCCGGAGGGGTCCAGGGCCACCGAGGAAGATGCACAAGTCGTTATGAAGTTCGCCCAGTATCTTGATAACCGCGATGTCTTTGAGAAGATACAAGAACTTCTGAAAGTTACAATGGAGAAGGCCCTTGCCAATATTGATTACTCCGAGTTGTCAGACCCACAGTATGCGTTGAGCGTGGCCGACGTTCAAGAACAGCAGATTCAGGAAACCCATAAATTATTAAATCCCTCACATAAGTTGCGGCCGAGTATTTACAAAGAGAAAGCCGAAGCTCTGATGAGGGAGGTTTTTGACGAAGAAGGGGTGATGTGATAACTAATTACTATGGCAAACAAGAAACTTTCCACCTCTTACCGTAAACTGAAATTTAAATATGAATATTTGACGTTAGAGTGGGAGGAGACGGAAGGAGAACTCGGCGATAGAATAGATGTGTTCAGGGAAGCTTACCAAGAATACTATGATTTATTGAGCGATGAAGAAAAGCAGAGAATAGATTCTGTTCAAGAGCGGGTGCATGTAGAGGATCAGCTTACGCAAGGCATACCGGAACCAAAGACGCAAAGACAAGAACTAAAGAAAATCTACAAAGAGATAGCCAAAGAGACTCACCCCGACAAATTTGTTTTGCGATCGAAAAAGGTCCAAGAGGAGAAAAAAGCGCTATTTCAAAAAGCCAGTGAGCATTACGAGAATGAGGACCTTATCGGACTGGAGAGGGTTGCCATGGAACTGGGCATAGAGATCGGTCCCCCCACAGAGGGGCACATAGAGGTCGTGGAGGACCAGATCATAAGGATGGCAACCCAAGTAAAGAAGGCCAGAACATCACGAGCTTGGAATTACAGCGAGCTAGACAACGATGCGGATAGACTTTCTGCAATGCGTGAATACTTTGGAATTATCCTAGGAGCTTCCATATAGATTTAACACTTGGTTAAATTTGTGGTAATTTATTATTATGATAAGCAAAGTCGTTGAAGATATACAGCTACTTAAAAGCGTCTGCGAGCCCTGCGCTCTGGATGAATCCCGGGACATAATTGAAAAGCTATTTTTGACACTTTCCGCTTCGGAGAATGGGATTGGCCTTGCTGCCAATCAAATTGGCATAGCAAAGCGAATCTGCGTAGTTAATGTGAAGGAGCCATTATCTTTGGTTAATCCAAAGATAATAGGGGCGTTTGGAAAGATTATGTTTGACGAGGGGTGCCTGTCCTTCCCGGGACAGACGGTAAGAACTCTTCGCTCAACCAAGATACTTGTTGAGGCAGACAACTTTCCTACAGCCAGAGAGTTTGGAACAAAAGATTTAAATGATTTTGAAAATCTGTTAGAATGTATATGTATCCAGCACGAAATTGATCATCTGGATGGCCTGACCATGTTTGATCGAGAGTTCATGGGTAACTTCAGGAACATGGAAAAAATGAAGGAGGAGAGATAGGATGAAGAAATTATTGTTAGTATTGATGTTGATGTTGGTTAGTGCAGGTTGTGCTAATCAGGTACGTTGGGCGAAGGCTAAATACAATGTTTCAATCGATGAGGTTTTAGAGCAATGTGTCGCACGAGAAAGTTACGTACTTGAGGTGTTCAGATCGAACTTTATGGCTTTCCGGTATAGTGAGTGCTTAGGCGTAGTAGATTTGTTTGCGATTGTGTGGAAGGATATCGACCACCCAGAGTTCGAGGACAAATTATCGGATGTGCTGATGCTAGAGTATCTGCGCCAGCATAATGAAGCTAACGAGCATAACCAGTTGGGCCATGTTTTTGTAAAGCACGCAATCGACGAAGAGACCGGCCTTCAAGTGAAATATTGGTATTTTCTAGATATGGCCGAACAGTAGTAAGGCTCGTTTGAGTATTCAAAAAATGACTAAAAGTACATCTAAAAAAAAGAAAGAGAAGGTAGAAGTGATTGAAGAGACGACAAGCGCCGAAGATTTAATCCCTAAGTCACCCCCCAAGCTGGCAGCGCAAGGCATTCGCGCCTTTACGGTTTGCCGACAGCAGGACGAATCTGGGGTTTCTGGCGAGGGTATCGTCATTGAGGGTGTTGTGTTAGCGACAGGCCAGTGTATTGTGCACTGGTTATACCCTCCGCCCCGCGGCGGCATTGCAGTGTTTGATAGTATGTCAGACTTTGTAAAAGTGCATATCGAACCCCATCCGGACAATCGGACCATCATCACCTACCAAGATGGCGATCAGGTTACTTTCGGAGAATGACTGGATGAAGTTTGATCTTACAGATGACCAATTCAAGGAAGCGGCTAAGTCGATGTCGGCAATGACTGCTCTGATTGAGGCCGCCGACTGGGACGAGGAACGGGCATACGAAATATTCGAATCGGCGTTCGCGTCCCTCACGACTCTGTACGAATATAGTTTGCACGACCCCCACCTCGTAACTAACGAAACAGAATACAGGAGACTCCTCCGTGTCAATATGTCGCTCAAAGTCACTGATGCGGAGTTTGAGGCGGTTGCCGAACTTATGGACTCTGAACTAGGCCGTCGTCTTCAGATGGATCCAACCGCCCTATAGATAGATGATATACATATTCGATATAGACGGAACCCTAACTCCGCATCGACAGCCGGCCACCGATGAGTTCATACAGTTCTTTGTAGAGTGGGGAAAGGACAAGAAATACCACCTCACCACTGGGAGTGATTTTAAGAAGGTTGAGGAACAGTTGCCTCGCGCACTCCTTACATCAGCCGCAGCAATCTTTTGCTGTATGGGAAACCAGTGCTATGTGGATGGTCATTTAGTTTATGAAAACAACTTTGCCCCCTCGAAGAAACTGGTCGATGCACTCACAGCTATTCTAGAATCTAGCTCCTTCCCGCTGCGCTTAGGCAATCACATTGAACATCGCCAGGGTATGATCAATTTTTCTGTCATCGGCCGCAACGCGAACCATGAACAAAGGGACATTTACCACGAACACGATAAGGTGGCTCGCGAAAGAGAAAGGATTGTGAAACAGTTGGGTGAAAGTTTTGAACATTTGGAGTTCACAATCGGAGGAAAGATAAGCATCGACATATATCCAGTTGGCAACGACAAATCGCAAACTATCGACTGGATTATTGAAAATGAGACCCCGCAGCCGATGGTGTATTTCGGAGATCGCCTGGAGGAGGGAGGCAACGACCACAAGGCCATTGTTGAGATGCAAAAGTATGCTGATACTTCTTGGCACAATGTTGCCGACTGGCGAGAAACAATAGAGTTATTAAAAAACTACGACCTAGTTAAAAATAAGGATGTGTTATAGAGTATTAAACAGCATACTGGTATCGACTCTAATAATCATAAGCGGATGTTCGTGCGAAGATTTTAACCTACTTGGCGGCACATCAGCAGACATCTACCCCCCCGACACTACTTGTAGTCTAGACAATTCCTACGCAGAAGCAGACCCCGAGATTCCTGAGCTTTGCGACGGCATCGACAACAACTGTAATTGTATTTCCAAACCTTTCGAAGAGCAGGATTCCAACGGCGATGGTACTCCGTGTGGATATGGGGATGACGGTGTCGATGAGGGCTGCGAGTGTTGGCCGGCCAATGAAGAATATTCGGTTGATTGGGCAACTACAAATAAAAGAAAGTGCTGGCTAGACGAAGAGGGAAAGGAACTCGGCACGGTCGAGGAGCACTCATCACCAACTGGAGCCCTACACGGCGAATGTGCCTATGGAGACCAGGTCTGCCGCCCACTTCCCGACGGAGGTTCGGAGTGGGGTTCTTGGGCTGATGGGCCTGATAGAATAGGCGGCACCATGGACGACGAGTGGATCTCTGGTGGTTGTCTGGGCGCAGTAGGTCCTGCGACAGAACTGTGTGATGGTCTGGACAACAACTGCGATGCCCATGTTGATGAGGGTCTCAAGAGAATGTGTTGGTCCGGCCCTTCCGACCGCGACGGCACACCACAGGACTGGCTTGTATTCAATAGTCCGCTAAATCCCGAGACTCCCTGTAGGACAGGTATCGAGTTGTGTTCTGACGGTCAGTGGTCTGGCTGTTTGAATGAGGAACTCCCCACCTGGGAGGTATGCGACTCTGTCGATAATGACTGTGATGGTGTCGTCGACGACGACCCACAAGGGGCAGGTGACCGTTGTGGTCTAACTGACAAGGGTATGTGTACATACGGTTCTCTCGTATGTGATGGTCGAGACCTTGTGTGCGACGGCGCTCGACCGCCACAAGTTGAGCAATGCGACGCCGTCGACAATGATTGTGACGGTACCGTCGATGAAGATCTGATCCGGCCTTGTGAAAACGAATGCGGCTCAGGTTTCGAAACTTGCGGCTATGGCCTCTGGAGAAGCTGTTCTGCTCCCGTGCCCCAAGAGGAGATTTGCGATGGCGAGGACAACGACTGCGACGACTTAGTGGATGAGGGTTTAGAGTGCACATGTCCGCCTGAGTTCCTAGGGATGTTGTTGCCTTGCCAAAATAATCCCGTGCTTACGTGTGGTTCTGGCTTCATGGAGTGTGTTTGCGTCGACGATGAGTGTAGTCGCACTGCTTTTACAGATTGCATGGCTATGTGCGCTTATGAGGCGCCTAGGCAAGATGCTTGTGATATCACTGGGGGCGCGCCTGCTCAGGAGGATTGTAACGCTTGGGACGACGACTGCGACGATGAAGTCGATGAGGGCCTGGTTGCGCGCTGTTATACAGGGCCCGCCGGAACTCAAAACATTGGCGAGTGCTCCCCGGGAGAGTCAGTATGTCGTATGGGAAGGTGGGGCGGCGAGCTAAACAATGTCTTTATCGATGGTTATTGTATAGACGAGGTGGTGCCAGTAGAAGAAGTCTGCAATCATTTAGATGATGACTGCGATGGAGACATTGACGAGGATCTGGATGCTCACGAAAAGGTCGATATGGTGTTCGCCATTGACCGAAGCGGCTCGATGTGCAACAAGATACGGGCGCTCCAGTCCGCAATACAACCATATGTGCTAGAGTTTGCTAATACTCCGCACCGGTTTGCGCTAGTTAATATTCCTGGACGAGCACCGGGCACGGACCCGAACGTGGAGATCAACCTAACGGACTCTCTCACTTTCGCCGCGGCCCTCAACGCGCTGACTTGCGACTTTTGGCCCGAGGAACCGCAGTATGATGCTGTTGAGTCCATAGGTACGAACACTATGGGGCTGACATTCAGAGACGATGCGTGGCCAATGGTGGTGCTGATGACGGACGAAACTGCCCAATCATTGAGACAGCCCCCTTTAACTCCCGCCGACGTCCGCGCAGCGCTGACGCCGTGCACGGTTGGTAATTGCGAGCAGGGCGATACATTAGAGGTGTATGCAATTGTGCCAGACTACACATACACCCAGTGGTGCGCGCCCGCAAACATAGCGCAAAACTGTTACAGGCTTTATACGGGGATCAGTTCTGGCACGGTAAGGGGATATTTAGACGAGATATTTACCGACGTTTGTCGATAGGAGGACAAAGTATGAGGTGGTTTGCTCTTTTGTTAAGTGTTTGTTTGGTTTCTTGCGCCCACGAGACAACATATATTTATGGCTCCACGCCCCGGGTTGTCGATCCTGTATACAGCGGGGTAGCTCAGGTATACATATATCGAGGTGACGCCGAGATTACGGGAACTGCTTTTGCTATAGCAGACGACGGTCGCGACGTATATATGTTGACGGCAGATCACCTTTGTGAGAAAGTCGGCCGCCGGGTGAGGGTTGCAACAACTCCGCCCCACGAAGGAGTTCGAGAGGAATTCGAAGGTGCGGTCGTATACACAGATGAGATGGGAGATACTTGTATCGTGCGCATCACAGGGGCGTCGGGCGTCTTCGGAGTCCTTGGGTTTGCGTCTGAGGCGCCACGTACAGGCGACCGAGTATATACAGTTGGCGCCCCTGCCGGCGTATTCCCCAGCAAGACGGAGGGGTACGTGGTTGGTTACGACTTCCTGGGGACACAATTGGACGATACTGGAACAATTAAGATGACTTTAATAACGTCGATTCCGGTCTACGGAGGGAATTCTGGCGGCCCTGTATATAATGAGCGCCATGAAGTGGTCGGCATGATATCTGCGGTGCACAGCCAATACCCTCACTCATCCATCTCCATCCATATAGAATTCTTACTAGACCATGTGAATACTTATTTTAGTAAAATTTTAGCAAAATAAACTATTAAGCACTTTCACTGGCTTAAAACTATTTATATCTACTGGTATAATGTAAGGAACATATGAGCGATTACAAACAAAAGTGGGAAGAGTTTCTGACAGAGCTTAAGGGCGGCGCCGGCAGCACTTATGAGTATAAATCTTTTGAGACCCATGTACGAATCAAAAAGAATAAAGAAGTTGGCGGTGATAAATACGAGACCATTGGAGAGATCCGGTCCATCCCCGGCGTAACCGTTGTTTCCTATCTGCCAGGTTCTGGCACCGAGGATGCCAGTAGCTATTATGACACCATACGAGTTAAGTTCTGTTGTACGCAAAACGTTCGTATCTCCCCACGCTCTTATGCTAACAGGATTCTACGCAAAGAAATTAATAAGATTCCTGGAATTCATGTAGTCAAATTCGTCGGCGGTATTGGAAGGGTAGCATAGACATGAAGAAGATGCTCTCCCTTGAGGAATACATGGATGCTGAAAACATCGATATTTCCAGCTTCAAATTTCACGATGAGTTGAATACAAAGTTCTGGCCATCTGGCAAAAAGCTTGACCCCATTATTGCCCAGCGCCTCTTAAAAATTGCCAATGAGTTTTTCCAGAATTTAGATCTTTCTCACGTTCAGATGAAAGACATAAGATTCACTGGCTCGCTAGCGAACTACAATTGGTCTAACTATTCTGATGTGGATTTGCACATTGTTGTTGATTTTGCTGACGTGGATGAGAACGAAGAAATTGTTCGTGAAATGTTTAACGCCAAAAAGGCTCTCTGGAACAAGCAGCACGATATAAGAATCTTTGGATTCGAGGTAGAAATCTATGTTGAGAACGTGGGGGACGAGCACCACTCTTCGGGAGTTTATTCTATTTTGAATAATCGGTGGGTTGTAGAGCCTCAACAGGAGGATCCTCAAATAGACTGGTATGCTGTTAGGACAAAGGCGGCGTCTTTTATGGACCAGATCGACCGGGCCAAGCTTCTCTATAGTCAAGACAAGTACGAAGAATCGCTGGCCGCAACGCGTTACTTGAAGGATAGACTAAAGACTTATCGTAAGGCTGGCCTGGATTCACCCGAGGCCGAGTTCTCTGTTGAGAATCTTGTTTTTAAAGTGTTACGGCGTAATGGGTCGTTGGGAGATTTGATGCGACTGAAGGTCGACTCGTACGACGCTATGATGAGCGTGCACGACAAACAAGAGCCTCCGCAGGGCAACGAGTTCTATGGGAATGTTAGTCGTTATGCCGAACAGACAGAGCCCTATCAGCGCAAAGTGAAGGCCAAGCACCGCCGGAACCGCCTCACCACCAAGGGCAAGCGACGCAAGAGCGCCCCTTTCAATGTTAATCCCCCCAAGCGCCGCGGCCGCAGTGCACCTCCCATCGGAGAAGTCGAAAAGATTCAAGAGGGCAAAACAGCTTCTCCTCTGAATTATTGGAGTGAGAGATGGGAATGGGTATCAAAATAGCACACGGCCCTTCGTATGTATAGTTGGTTCGCTGGCGACGGCACGGCGGTGGAATATGCGGAAATGATGGACATTATCGAGGAACACCACCTTGCGGATGGCAATGTGTATATCGGATCGGATACACAGCCTCACAATGGTGGCTGCATAATGTCATCCGCCATCGTGCTGCACGGCGCTTACAATCAGCGGGGAGGAAAGTATTTTATAACTCGCGAGGTTATGTCGTCTCGTGAGATGACTGTCTTGGCTATCCGCATTTTAGCCGAGGCTGAGAGGACAATTCGGATTGCTCAAGACATCGCGATGCTGTTTCCCGATATAAAAATGGAGCTACACGTCGATATCAGCAACACAGATAAAGAGACGCCGACGAGCAATCTAGCCAGCATGATAGTTGGTTATGTTACGGGGATAGGATTTGATTGTAAGATAAAGCCCGACGCCTTCGCCGCGGCCTCCGTTGCAGACAAACACTCAAAAGTAAGGAATTTAGATGATTGAAACTATTGTTGGCAATACTCCGCTGGTCAAACTGGGGCCTAGTTTGTATGCCAAGTTGGAGACCTATAACCCCTCCGGTTCTATAAAGGATCGGATGGCTCTGTATATCATCAAGCGCGCCGAAGAACGCGGGGAGTTGAAGCCCGGCGACACTATCGTCGAAGCAACCAGTGGAAACACTGGTATTGCTATGGCAATGATTGGAGCCTCCAGAGGCTATGAAGTTATAATTATAATGCCAAGAAACATGAGCAACGAGCGCAAACAGATGATGAGAGCCTACGGTGCAAAGATAATAGAAGTAGGTGACAATGCCTTCCTTGACGCTATTGAGCTAAAGGAGAAGATGTGTGCTGATAGCAACAGCTTCTACAATCCTCGGCAGTTCTCTAATCCCGACAATATTGACTGTCACGTCAAAACTACGGGCCGAGAAATTCTAGATCAGATGCCTGCTTACCGACGCCCCGCGGCGCTTGTTCTTGGCGCGGGAACTGGAGGCACGATAATGGGACTTCATAAAAGGTTGGTTAGGAGATTTTCAGATTTACGAGTCATCCAAGTTCGGCCCGCCGAGGAAAATTCTAAACACGGAATACAGGGAATCAATGACGGGAAAGATTTCTTGTTAGATCCAAAGATTGTTAGCGAGGTCATAGAAGTAAAAACAGAAGACGCGATCGAAAGAGCAAAAAGATTGGCCAGAGAGGATGGTTTGCTTGTTGGTATAAGTTCGGGAGCGAACGTCTTGGCCGCCGAGAAATGGGAGTCGACTAGGGCTCTGAATGGGAATATTGTGCTAACAATCCTCTGTGACCGAGGCGAGCGTTATTTGTCCTGCTACTAACTATATATTATTGTTATGAAAGCAAGGAGGATAACAATGTATGTGTCTGATATGTGTAGAGTTGAACAAGGAGCGCCTTACGTTTAACGAGGCATGGCGAAATTTCAGAGAAATGCGGGAAGGTTTGGACGAGGAACACAAGAAAATAGTTAAACAGAAGTTAATAGATAAGATGGTTGAGGAAAATAAGAGGAATGAAGAGACATAACGAAGCAAAGTGGCGACGCCTGGTGAGAGAGGGTCGCCTGCGCGAAGTGACGGCCTGGAAGAAGCGTGGCCTCGCTGGCCCTTACAGGCTGGAGAGTGGCGAAATGGGAGGGACCCTCGACGTACTAAAGCAGTACGTTGCGCCCGATGGGGAGAAGCCTACACACTTTATTCACTTTGGGCGCATCGAGGAAAAGGATGTGGCGCCTGTAAAGAAGCCGGCTGCCTCCTGGTCAGCACAAGAGAAGCCCGATCCAACGAAGGGCCCGGCGAAGTTCGTCCCACGCACTGCGCGCCTCTCCAAGCATGGCCCCCAGTTCAAATTCGGCGTAAATCTTACCTCCCAGTACAATACACCTCTAGGGATTTATGCGTATCCTTTGACAGAGGAAATTTTCCGTCAGGTACAGGACGGGACGCTCCCGTTCGCGCAGGACGAGCCTTTTATTTTGCTTTTCAAAGTAACTGATCGGGCCCCCATTCTCTACACGTCCGAGGAGCTTCCTGAGGATGAGTATAATGAATATCTGGAGAGATTGTTTTCAGATGAGGTGATTGAATCTGAAAGAAGGGCTAGGGACGTTCGGGCCCAAAGAGGCGCCGGTCGAGTCCCATCACTTGACTGGATGCTACAAACCGCAGAAGATGTGGAAGGACATGAGACTCCAAGCGCAGCGCCTAGCGTCCAGGCTAAAGAACGCGACGCTGATGGCTTCTACTCCTCAATCAGATATGCTGCTGTTGGCCAGCGCCATGGCCATCTCTGGGCTCTCGTACGAGCCGCCGCCGGCGACGACCCCGCGCGTTGGACAATGCTCTTCCGCAAACTGGGGATTGGGGGGATCGTGGATGATGTGGGGCATCGCTTCATACACGAGAACGAGCCTTATCAGGCCGTATTCTTTACAAAGCGCGATCCCGAAGAAAATCTAGAACTCGTGGAGGTTCTTCCGAATACGGAAACTGTTAAAAATATTGAAAGGCGCCGCAATATGGAGAAGACCCGTGAGTTCCGCAAGCTAGCACTGAAGATATTTAAGTGGGTCAATCCCATCCCAGGTTATCGTGTCGACAAGGCCGTCCTCGACAATCTGGTTAGCCATATCGCCCTTCGAGATCCTTGGGACATGTTGGACCCGGGCTCGAAATCGAGCGGAACTGATTTAGAAGAGGCCCTCATCACACTCAAGGAGGAAGGTCCGGCCGTCGTGACGCAGTTTTTGGTCCAAACTTACTCCAGAGGTAGCCTGTTGGAAATCTCCAATGATTGGCGTGAGTGGAGTCGCAAAATGTGGGATAGCGGCCTCTCCAGTCAGGAAATAGATGATCTCCCCGCCACCGCAGCCCACCACAAGACCTTACAAGATATGAGGGAGTGGCACAACTGGGAGCCCACGGACGCTCAAGCGAAGAGACTGTCAGATAATCCGCGCTTAGGGAAGCAGATGGTTTCGCACATCAAAACTATTGTGGATAATGAGGTTGCCAAACATCGAGACATGTTGAGGCACACCCTAGAACAGGCGCCCAGCGCTGCTAGCAGACCACCTCGCCGTCCAGCGCCCTTTGGCCTGGGACATGTGGCGGATGGTTCGGAGGAATAACTTATATGTTTCTGGACATTAAAGAAATAGAATCACTACTTGTTACTCTCTTTGGCAACTACGGGTGGTTCTTCGTTGCTGCCTTTGTTTCTCTTTTGATTAAGGATTTGGTGGCCAATGTTCTTGCTGGCACATTGTTTATGATTGGGAGTGATTTTAACCCCGATGACATAGTTTATATCGGAGGAGTAAAGAAGGCAAGAATCGTCCGCCAGACTCCCACCAAAACAGTTTTTCATTTATTAGAAACAGACAGAAAATTAATTGTTCCCAATACGGGCCTTTACGGCCTCAGGGTAGAGAAGGTCCTTCCCAGTAACGGAGGACCAAAGAAAGGAGGAAAAAAGTAAGTGGGGTAGTAGTAGTTGTTTTAGTGGCGATAGCATACGCAAACATCGCCGAAGTATTTATTCATAAATTCTTGCTACACACGCTTGGCAAGAATAAGGGATCTTATTGGTCTTTTCATTTCCACGATCATCACAAACGCGTAACAAAATCCCGAGGGCTTGACGACACTTATAAAGATGGTAACTTCTACGGAAAAGAAATCTTTGTTGGTATCGTCCTCATTCTCTCGCACGCTCCTCTTTTTTATGTTTCTCCTACTTTTGTCTTGACATTGTACGCATATATGCTATTATATTACTGGGCTCACACCAAATCACATATGAATGTGGAGTGGGCCAAGCGATGGCTTCCGTGGCACTATGATCACCATCTAGGACCGAAGGAGGCCAACTGGGGAGTTCTGCTTCCCTTTGCTGATTGGCTGTTTGGAACGCGCGTGAAGTACTACGGCACCGAGAAGTATTACCGGGATGAAACGAAGAAGAGAAACTATTTATAAGATATGAAACTCCTACTTGAAAATTGGCGGAAGTACTTAGCCGAAGAAGAGAGCAATCTCTTCGCTAACATTCGCGCGAAAAGAGCGCGGGGTGAAAAGCCGGCCCAGAAGGGCGACAAGGACTACCCCGACGAGAAATCTTGGAAGAAAGCCACAGAGAAAGAATCAATAGAAGAGTACTATGAAGTCGACGCGCTCGACGAGAACGAAGAGTATTGCCCCGCTTGTGTTGAAACAATGGGCGAAGCTAAGAAGAAGCCCTGCAAGCCATCCAAGGGAAAGCGCTTTGCTAAGAGAGTAGACGGCAAGTGCCGCTCTTATGGACAAGCAGGACAAGCCAAAGATGGTGGAGATCGAATTCGGCCCGGTACTAAAAAAGGGGACGCCTACTGCGCTCGTTCTGCCGGTATTAAAAAATGTAAGAACCCGCCCTGCGCTAATACATTATCCAGAAAAAAGTGGAAATGTCGAGGGAAAAAATCTATGAAAGAGCAGAGCGAGACTAAATAAAATGAAACTCCTACTTGAAAATTGGCGTGAATACAACCGCTTAAACGAGAGAATCAATACTCTTGATCCCGATACCGGAAAGCGCTTTGTCCTTGACCTCTTGAAAGAGATGGATGAGAGTGACAACACCATCCAGATTCCCGAGGAAGAACTAGCAGCCATCAAGGAATGGGGAGGCTTGGAAGGCGCGCCGTCCTTCTTGGGCCAGGGTTCGCGAGGAAAGGCGTACAGGTTTGGAGACAAAGTTCTCAAATTTACGAACGACCGACGTGAAACGGAAGGTGCTGCCCTCTTGATAGGGAAGTCTCATCCAAACGTTTATGACATCGTTGCTGCTGGGCGTAGAGCCAAAGAGAGCATGGACAACAGCGGAGGAACGCATCGCACGGCCCCTTATGTCATCGTCTATGAATTCTTGGACTACCCGACGAATAACATGGCTGATGCTGCGGAGATGCTCTACTTTATGATTCGCAGGAAAGACAAAGAGTTATTTTACAACTGGGATGACGCCAACCTTGAAAAAGGAAAAGAGTTAGTGGCGCAGTTTCTAGAAGCAGCCAACAACGATCCGGCGATACTTGGAGAGCCAAGTGAGACGGCCGCCGATGTTCGCCCTAAAATCAAGCAAATAGCAGCCGCAATGGGTTGGGGTCCTGCCGAACATAAATTGTTTGAGATACTGTGGATCTTGTTAGGAGGTGCCTACAACCAATACTTCAATTCGGTTGAGGCAGCAAAAGAATACGCAAACAAGTTTCTTAACGACCCCAGGCTGGATTACTTTCACCAACTCGCTTCCGCATTGACTTTCTTGAAAGAGAACGGAATTACTTTTGATGACCTGAAAGCCTCAAACATCATGGAGAAGAACGGTCAGGTTGCGATTATTGATGTGGGTTATTCTACGATAGAGGGAAGACCAGAGTTGCCGGAGGTCGAAGAATAAATGAAACTCATACTTGAAAATTGGAGAACCTATTTGACTGAATCCGAAGAAGAAATCTACCCATTCCAGATTTATTGCGACCTAGACGGCGTTCTTGTGGGCTTCGAAGAGGGAGCTACTAAATTAATAAATGAGGACTTGGCAGATCCTAACCGTGTCCCCGAGGAACAGAGAAAGCGTTACGACAAGATGATCGAGAAGTTGCGAGAGCTTGGAAGATCAGAGCCACTTCAAGTTACTCCTGATGATTTCAGTCTCCACAAAGAGATTAGAATCCAGGCCGTTCGTAACTACATGTATCCTCGCCTTCAAAACAACTTGGACTTCTGGACCAACCTGGACTGGCAGAAGCCTGACGGTTTAGATTTGTGGAATTATCTTGAAGAACTAACGCCCGCTCCTTTTATTCTTACCGCTCCTATGAGAAGCGATCCCGATGGTGGAGACCATCAGGGTAAGCGCGCGTGGGTCAATAGAAACTTGGGTATTGAAGATCATCGCACGATCGTGGAAAGAAACAAGCACAAGTATGCAGTCAATGAGGACGGCAAGCCGAACATTCTTATTGACGACACGCCCAAAAAGATTAATGCTTGGAAGGAAGCCGGCGGCATAGGAATACTTCATAAGCACGGCACCACTGACGCAACTATTGCTAAACTAGAGAACCTGAAAGAGGGTATAATGGACCCTGCTGACAAAGAGGTGGGCGAATGAAAGAACTAATTGAAGAATGGAAATACCGTATGAGCGAGTCGCGTAACCGAGATACTATCATTGCTATTTTTGGTCCAACTGGATGTGGAAAGACAACTTACAAGAATCACCTTGAAAGCAATGGGTGGCGTCATATAAAGTCTTTTACGACACGGCCACCGCGGACTTTTGAGGAAAGTGAATACCACTTTGTTTCGCCTAAAGAGTTCACCGATATGTACAGTCGCGGTCTCTTGACCAACACCAATCAGTATGACGGACACTATTACGGCACAAATGTAAATGATTTTCTGCAACCCGGAAATGCCGTTATCATCACCGATGTCACGAGCATTAGTAAATTGCATCGATTTGCGGAACAGAATGGGAGAGATATTCGGTTCATGCACTGCGCTATCGATGACCCAGAAGAATATGAGCGCCGACATAATGAGCGGGGCACACCAGAACGTGTTGAGTTGATGAAGCGCGAGCTAGAAGGGGAGTCCTTCAAGAAGGCACTTTCAATGCCCGGCATTCGACAACGTTCCTATGTTATTTATGATTTAGAAGACCTTGAGGAGTTTGTGAAAGAGATAAAAAACGAGCAACAGCCCTAGTTAACAATACAGAGGCAGACACGATGAGAAAAGTTAGTTTTATTTTGGCATTCATGTTTTCCTTGCTGGCCTCTCCTGTTGTGCATGCCGCACCGGAACATAGCAGCATATTCTTGATGACCAACGAGTATGAGGTCGGGCTAGCCAACCAGTTACTTATCATCATTCGCCCCGAGAAGGGATTTAAGTATAATCCCGAATACCCCGCCACGGCCCGCATTATGAAGAGGCCGACGAAAATAAAAACTTACGGACTTTACGAGAAAGATCACTTTTTACCTGAAAGGGACTACATTGTGGTTTTGATTCCGTTCGTACCTCTAGAGGCAGGGGCAGAAGAGGTGAAAATCAAACTTTCTTACTCTCTGTGCAACGACACGTCGTGCATAATCGAGCGAGCCAGGTATACCGCGGAAGAGGAGATATATGAGTGATTTTTACGAGGTCCTAGGCCTTAAGAAAAACGCCACTAAAAGTGAGATAAAAAAGGCTTATCGCAAATTAGCACAAAAGTACCACCCAGACAAAAACCCTGACAACAAAGAGGCTGAAGAAAAGTTTAAGCAGATTAGTGAAGCCTATTCCACTTTGAGTGACGACCAGGCACGTCAAATTTATGACGCCCGCGGCCGCCAGCCAAACTTTAGAGGTGGCCAGCACGGGCATCCATTCGAGGGCTTCGGGTTTGAGTCAATTTTCAATGACTTCTTCGGACATCAACAAGCACATCGACCTCCTCGCCCTCGACCCGGGGCGCGCCCTCCAGAGCCAATCATCCGATTCTCCATTCCGCTGGGGGATATAAAAAAGGGCCCAATAAAGCAGAAGTTTAAGATTCGAGAAGAAAAACTCTGCTCCCCCTGTGGCGGCGTCGGAGGCGCCGCGCTTGTTGAATGCACCGTCTGCGCCGGCGATGGAAAAGTGGAGCACACCCAGAGATTAGGTGGGATGGTCATGAGTACAGTTCAGGCATGCGTTCATTGCAGCGGCCGCGGCAAGGTCGTACCCGAGCCCTGCACAACGTGCAAGGGCCAAGGGGTCACAATTGAAGATGTCGTTTATCAGGCCACTATCGACTGTAAGAAGAAATAGCTAACTCGACAAGACAACCCAAGGGACTTTCTGCTTTCTAATTTCTTTATCCAGTTCCGCCGCGCGGATGCTAACGACAGCCCCGGACTTTAGAGAAAACATTTTCCAGAAGTATTGTCTAGGCGCATTTTGTTGGTAGTATTCCACCAAAATAAAAGATACTTTCGTCTCTTCGTTGTAGATAAGATCCCCAACTTTTAGTTCAATCTTTTCTCTCATGTCGTGAGTAAATAGTTTTCTAAAGGTCGTTAGGCAGAACTAACTACTTCTAACCAATACTCGTTGAAGTCTAGATCATATCCGTTCGGGAATCTGACGACGATCATCCCGCTGTGCACGCGGATTTCAATGATCAGTCCCAGTCTGCTTTTAGGAATTTGTGAATCGTCAAGGCCCGGGAGTATCCTGACGAGGGAGCCGATTGTAAATTTAGGATCGACCGAGGCCATTTTGAGTTATTTTGGCGATGTAGTCGTTCATGACTATGCCGCTGCATGTTCCGACATTCAGACTTCTAACTGAACCAAATTGAGGAATGTAGATTAGTTCATCACAGAGGTCGAGGACTTCCTGCTGAATGCCCGCCCCCTCTTCGCCAAATATGAACAAAGTGTTTGGCGCCGCCTGAAACTCATCAATCGGCTTGCAGCCCTTTACGTTGTTCTCTACCCCGACTATGTGATAGTCCCGCTTAAGTTTCACAATTGTGTCGATATCAGAGACAAACTCAAGGTCGGTGTAGTGATGCGTTCCGACGCTCCCCCGCCTATCCCACTTTCGTTTGCCGTAGTAGAAAACCTTGCGGGCCCCAAATGCGTTAGCGTTTCTAACGAGGGTGGAGATATTATAGTCTCCTTGAATATGCTGCATCATCACGGCGTAGGGGAAAGATGTTCGGAGCACCTCCGAACGAATATCCTCCAGCGCCCAAGATTTATAATCATCTATGACATTGAAATTATTTGGCATTTTTCACGTTGCTGATTAGAAGTAGATTACTCTCTTCAACCCACAGAGTTTCATACGCGAATTTTACTTTGTATTCCACGATGTACGTGCCGGGATAAAGATCAATAATGATGCCAGCACCATACTTGTCGTCGAACGGTGCGCGCATCTGGCGCATTTCGACTAAATCACCGATGTTCATCAAGGTCTGGACTTGGATGCGATTGCTCTTACTACCATACGCTCTTGACGGGAGAGTTGCTGGTAGGTTTGGACATTCTCCTTGAATACGATGGGGCGCCCCGAGACACGAGTCATAAACTCGCCTTCGGATCCGGCCGAGAATCCTCCAATGGCTTCTCGATTTCCCATCCCGGGCCACGGACTCTGATTAGTGCCGTGGGCGAATGCCTCTTCGCCACCCTTTGGGACGAGAAGGACGGAGTCTTGGCAATACTGAATGCCGAGAGAAATGATGTTGTCAAAGAAGCTAGGGTCGTCGCCAAGGTTAACCACAAAGTAGCTTCCCTCCTTTACCTCGACAGCCTCAGGGGCTAGCCTCCCGGCCTCTTCGTCTTGAGCCACTTGCTCCGGAGTTCGGTAGTTCTCGATGTAAGAGCCTTCCACCGCGGTCACGCCGTAGCCAGCATCCAGCAGGATGGCCTTTAGTTCGTGGTTGCGTCTCTTGTTTGTCTGGAGTGTGTCGCCACCCGGTTCTTGTTCGACAGGGCCCTCGCTATCGCATGCGCTCATATCCAGAGGATCATCGCGGAAGGCTGTGAGGATAGCGGTATCATGTTCAGACATATGCTTATATACGCGAGATAGACTGGACTCGGAGAGGATTCGCTCCCTCCATTCATTCATTATCTTTTTCATATTAGACATGTAGTAAATAGTTGTTTTTCTTCAAAGCACCCCTGGCACGATTTGCACGCGCGACCGTCGGTTTAGAAGACCGATGCTCTA
>JAAOEI010000054.1_pt1 | contig 40567 bp, 60 predicted proteins | sample 7059261 | NCBI WGS metagenome assembly JAAOEI01 (sample SAMN14008812, study PRJNA610033) | viral metagenome | isolation source: viral particles filtered from seawater | place: China: Hangzhou Bay, Yangshan Deep Water Harbour | collected 2017-10-31 | reverse complement strand
TCCCCGGACCCGGACCCGTACCCGTACCCGTACCCGTACCCGTCCCCGTACCCGTACCCGTCCCCGGACCCGGACCCGTACCCGTCCCCGGACCCGTACCCGGACCCGTACCCGTACCCGTACCCGTCCCCGTACCCGGACCCGGACCCGTACCCGTCCCCGGACCCGTCAAGCGTTAGGATCAGAGTTTCCACTTGCTCTGCTCCACGTCGATCAGCGAAATGAGCGCACGGGCAGGCACGCGGACAGTGCCGACATGATCCATTTTCGTGCTAGCAGTCGGGCCGCTCACAAGCTCCCCCAGTCCTTTCGTGGTTCCCCAAACGCGGATGTTCTTCGCGCCGGTCAGAACGTAGAAGTCGCCTTCGGTTTTGACATGGCCGACGTACACAAAGCCGCGATCCAGCACGGCGATTTTTATGTCGCCTTGCGTGTCGCGGATGCTGTCCTTGCGAACGTATTCGATTTCGTCAATCTTGATCGTTTCGGGTTTGCTCATGGTTTCCCCTTTGGTTGAGTGAAATTCTGCTACTAGGAATTAGTGCGGTTTAGAAGTGCAGCGCCAGGAACCCCATGCCAAACAGCAGCGCGAAGCCCGCGACCAGGCACAGCGCATCGCACACGCTGCCCATCAGCGTGCGCTCAGGCTCGTCCTCGCGCTGGGTTAGGGGGCGGTTCATGCTTCCCCCTTGGTCTGCGCGAGGGCGGCTTTTGCCGTACCGATAGCCGCGACAAGCTGGCTTCCGGTGGCGATCATTCCCGGCTCAATCTCAAGCCGAACCGTTTTCTCCAGCGCCTCCCGCAACTCCCGCACCTGCGAGCGCAGTTCGTTGCGTTCTTTCAGCAGCGCGGCCATTTCGTTCATGATCTGTTGGTCGGCGTTCATGCTTCCCCCAACTGGCTAAGAAGCGTGCGAACCATGCCCATTTCGTAGGTGCCGAGAATCCATCCGGCCTTATCGTCGCCCACGCATCCGGCTACAGTGCGCAGAGCCTCGACCATGAGCGGGAAATTGTTGCAGGCGGTGACGATGTAGGCGTGGTTCTGTTTGTCGTCGGAAATGTAGGGCCAAACCTCCGACACAATCAAACTATCATCGTCCATGATGGCGATGTGTTCCTGCGTCCCAACTAGAAATTCTTCTGCATGCCACGGCAGGCTAGTCGCGGGCTTTGCGTTGGTTTCCATGTTGGCGACTAGGCGGCGAGGGGTTCGGTTTCGACGCAATCAAGAACCTCGTCCTGATCGAACGACCTTGCGCAGTTGGAACAGGTGACGGTGAGAAACGGACCGTCAATCGGGTCTTGTTCGTCGCGGTGAACCTCGCCGCACTCGGGGCAAGACCACACAAGGAAGTGACGCTCATTCGTTTTGCTGTTCGTTTCCATCCTCATCCCCCTCTGCGCCTGTGCGCGTTGTCGATGGCTTCTTCGAGTTGCTCGCGGGCGCTTTGCACATCGGCCTTGCTCTCGGGGTTGAACCACACATTGACCAGCCACGTTGCGCGGTTCGTCCAGCCGTTGTAGGTGTTGTCCATTTGCGCTTCCCCTATTTTCGCCCTTGGCCCGATGCCTCAGTGCGTGGGCGTATAGTCTCCTATCGCTAGGCATACGTCAAGCATGTGTTTCGCATATCCGAACGCAAGGCAATGCGCCCATAAGAATCAACTACTTAGCCCCGTCAATCCGTGGCGTCTTAGCCCAGCGCGCAGCAGCAGCAGCCTTTGCGATCTGCTTTCGCCTGCGGGGCGAGATCGTTACCAGCCTGCGCTTCCCCCCGCGCTTGCCCGCCTTGCGCGCCCTCTCTGAATCGAACATCCCCGCGTGTCTCTCTACGATATAGGTAGCCATAGCGCGCCATGCTAGCGTAAGGCATTGCATAGCGCAAGCACCGCGCCACAGTGCCCCAACGCACAGACAATCCGTGATACCCTTTACCCAGCGGGGAACCGGGCGCAGCGGCGACGCCTAGCCCCTGCCGTGCCACTACACGGCTACCCGCCCCTAATAAGCCTTAGTGGAGGCACTACATGCAGGATGAGATACCCGGCAACGATCCGGGAGCAGAACCGCCCCCTTTCGAGTTCGACGCGTGGAGCGTCACCGATCCAGACCCCGCACCCACCTTCCCGCACGCATGGCTGGGCAGCGCCGCCGTAGACCTTACCGCCCGCGCCCTCGTCAAAGGCTTGATCGAGGAAGCCAGCTTTAACGTGGTCTACGGCGCCTCCGGTTCCGGCAAGTCCTTCTTCACCGCCGATCTATGCCAGCACATAGCGCAGGAGGCCCTCTGGCGCGGCAAGCGCGTCCGCAGAGGGTTGGTCGTCTACGTGGCCTCGGAAGCCGGAGCGTCGATCCTGAAGCGTTTTGTGGGCTGGCGTAACACGACACTAGGCGACTCGGCAGACCTCACTCCTGCGGGTTTACCACTCGCCATCCTGACCCGAGGCCCGAATATCCTAGAAGCCCGCGAATTGGCTGGCCTAGCCGAGCAAATCCTCACCCTTGAGCGTGAATGCGGCTATCCCTGCGTGCTCGTGGTGTTCGACACGCTATCACGTTCGATGCCTGGCGGGGACGAAAACAGCACAAAGGACATGACCCGCGCTGTCAATGCAGGCGACTACCTGCGGGCGAAATTCAAGTGCGCCACGATCTATGTCCACCACACCGGCAAGGACGCGGAAAAGGGGATGCGAGGCAATAGCTCCCTATTCGCCGCCTGCGACCTTGTGATTCAAGTCACGAAGATAGGCGAGGGCGCGGAGGCCCAGCATCAGGCGATGGTCGAGAAGGTGCGCGACGGTGTGGCAGGAGACAAGTTCGGATTCACCCTCAAGCGCGTTGAGTTGGGTTTGGACTACGATGGTGACGCGGTGCATACCTGCGTGGTCGAGCAGTCGGATTATGTTGCGCCGCAGAAGTCTAAGAAGCCGATAGGCGGGAATCAGAAAATGCTGATCGAGTCCTTGACCACATTAAGCGCCGAGGAAGGCGAGAAGTTGCCGCCAACCAGCGCAATACCGCCCGGCAGAAAAGGCGTCAGTTACGAGCGCCTAGTCCAGCACATGCTCCCACAGATGCCCCCGGACATGAAAGCCTACACCGCACGCCAGCGTATCCAAGTCGCCGCCTTATCCCTCAAGAACGGAGGGTTTATAGGTATTCAGGGCGATTGGGTTTGGCTGTCCTAGAGCATACGAACCGCCGCGCCTTGGTTCTCATGGCGCATACGATCCAAGCATACGAAACTACGGGGTCTAAAGACCCCTCGTATGTTTCGTATGCATACGGACGCACGAAACGTATGGTTTCGTATGTTTCGTATGGTCTAGACAGACTGCCCGACTCCCGGACACAATATCGTTGCATCACCATATGGTCGCGCGAACTTGAGCCGCTGGTATGACAAGCTAACCGGGGAACGCAAAGGGCGTGCTTGGAGGCGCTACCGCACCCCTGCCGCACAGGATCGTGCAGCGTGGCAACTGCAAGAGCCGCAGCCTAGGCCGTACCTCCGCACCGAGCTAACGACATACGCTAGATCGTTGATTAAGCTGAAGAAAGTAGGCGCGCAGCTAGAGGGTCGCTGCCCGGCCTGCGAGGGTAAGCTGATCGTAGGCCGGGAGCGTTGGCGTTGCCTGGGTTGTGCGGTGCAAGAGGAAACGGGGAGCGATCTCGCCGGGATGCGCGAATTCTTATCCCGTTGTCCGAATGCAGCGCAGCAATCGGGCGATGTTCCACGAAAGGGGTAAAAAAGCCTTATGAATCAACGAATGATGTGCAATGGTCATTATGTTAAATCGCGCTGCGGTGCAGCATAAGTGCCCCCACGGGGGGGTGATCGTTTTGGTACCATCAAAGCGGAATTAGGTACTTGATCCTCGGCCCTTGCTGGCGTGTGTATGCCCCCCGCCTGAATTGGTAATTGACAGGGCTGTATGAAGGGAGTAGAAAACGCGAAGTGAATTGAGGGAGAAAAAAGTGGCTCTGCGAAGGCAAATCGCGGTAGGTGTGTGTTTGGTGCTGGGTGGATGTGCGGCGACGATGGAGATGCACGCGGAGTATGGGGAGAGGTGCATAGCGCTGGGGATGAAGCCGACGGATGAGTGCAAGCATCATTTGTGGCAGCAGGATCGGATGGCGAGGATGGTGGGGTTTAGCGCATGGAACGCGATGAGGCCGAAATGAGAATTTTTCCTGAGGGTCATCCGAAGGCTGAGAGTCTGAAGGGTGCGGTGGGGTTGGATCTCGATCAACTGAATAGACGCGGCGCGGTGGTCGCCGTCATAGAACTTGCGACGCAGCCGCCCTACGTGTTGCAGCAAGTGACGTTGAGGCCGGACAAGGTGAGCCGAAGCGGATTGATCCGGTTAGGTGAGACGCCTGGGGATGAGGCGGTGTGCTGGATAGACCCTAAGGCGGTGTACGTACACGAGATACTGGGAACGGCGGTGGAGGATGCGGAGGGGTGGCACGTGAAGCCGATGGAGAGGGCGGCGTAATGGGAGCGGTGATGGCGGCGCGGAGGGAACGATTCGAGGCTGCGACCGCGCCTGTGGTGGCGGACGCGACGATGGATGAGATCGGGCAGCGGATGTCGGATGGGGAGTCGTTGAAGACGATTTGCGCGGCGATGGATATTCCGTATTCGAAGATGCGGACGTGGATCGCGGAGAGCGATGCGCGGGAGGAGACGTACCAGAATTTCAAGGCAGCTTTTGTCGAGCATGGGGTAGATTTGGCGACGAAGGCGGTAAAGGACGCGACCCCTGAGACGGTGGCGGTGGCGCGGCTGCACAGCGATCATTTCCTGAAGCTGGCGAAGGCGTATGTGCCAAAGGAGTACGGCGACAAAACCGATGTAAACGTGAACGTGCAGCAATGGGTGTTGAGGCTCCCGGAGCAGGCGGAGAGTACGGAGCAATGGCGAGCCTCTGTGGCTCGCGTGATCAATTCCAAGCATGCGGCGGTGCCGCAAATAGCGCAGACCCCTGCGCTCACGTCGGGGGTCTCAGTGCCCGAAACGGTGAGCGCGGACGTTGCGCCAGTCTGAACTATCCGAGAGGGAAATCGCGTGGGAGCCGCAACCGGGGCCGCAGACGGAGTTGATTCGCTGCCCGGTGTGGGAGACGTTTTTCGGCGGTGCGCGAGGGGGCGGTAAGACGGACGGGGTGCTGGGGGAATTTGCCAGTCACGCGGCGACGTATGGCGAGAACGCCATCGGGTTGATGGTGCGCCGGGAACTGACGCAGTTGATCGAGACGGTAGAGCGATCGCGTCAGATATACACCAAGATAGGCGCGAAATTCCACGAGCAGGAGAAGATGTGGCGCTTCCCGAATGGGGCGCGGCTGCGGTTTGCGTATCTGGAACGGGATGTTGACGCGGACGCCTATCAGGGCCACAGCTACACGCGGGTCTATGTGGAAGAAGCGGGTACGTTCCCTTCTCCCAAGCCGATTTTGAAGCTGATGGCGACATTGCGAAGCGGTGCTGGCGTGCCGACAAGGTTTATTGCGACGGGCAACCCCGGCGGACCCGGGCATCAATGGGTGCGGGCGAGGTACATCGACCCTGCGCCGCATGGATGGGAAATTATCAAAGACCCGTACCGGAATCCGTTCACCGGGAAAATCATCGAGCGCGAGCGTGTGTTTATTCCGTCGAAGATCACGGATAACCTGTACCTCGGAGATGAGTACACGGCTAACTTGCAGATGGTGGGAAGCGATACGCTGGTGCGCGCATGGCTGGAAGGCGATTGGTCGGTCATTGAAGGCGCCTTTTTCTCTGAATTTTCGGTGCAAAAGCATGTGATAAGGCCGTTCGAGATCCCGGAGGGCTGGACGCGCTTTCGTGCGATGGATTGGGGGAGCGCAAGGCCGTTTTCGGTGGGGTGGTACGCGATCAGCGACGGCATGCACCCAGGCATTGCGCGTGGTGCACTGGTGAAATACCGCGAGTGGTACGGGATGAAAAAGGATCAGCCAAACGTGGGGCTGAAAATGACTGCCGAGGACGTTGCACGCGGGATACGGGAGCGAGAAGCGGGAGACACGATCAATTTGACGCATTGCGTAATTGACCCCTCCGCATTTGCCGAGAACGGCGGCCCGAGCATAGCGGAGCGTATGTGGCGCTGTGGTGTGAAGTGGAGAAAGGCCGACAATAAGCGCACTGGCAAGGTTGGGGCAATGGGCGGCTGGGATCAGTTACGGGCGCGGTTGGTGGGTGAGGAAGGCGACCGGATGCAGGACGGGAGCATTGAGAAGCTGCCGATGATCCTATTTTTCTCAACGTGCATTCACACGATACGCACGCTGCCGACGCTTCAGCACGACGAAACGAAGCCGGAGGATGTTGACACGGAATCAGAGGACCACGCCGCAGACGAGACGCGGTATGCGTGCATGGCGCGGTCCTACTTGCGGGAAACCACAACGCAGCCACGCGGTAAGAGCCTGAATGAAATGAGCCTTGATGAACTGTACGAGGCGAACGAACAATTTGAAGCTCTGGAGAGGCGGCTGTAATGCCATTCGTATCCGGCCTTCCGATCAGCAATAGCGGCGCATTGGAGTGCTTCCCCGTTTCTGAGGGTTCCGCGCCCTTAGCGGGCACGAGCTACGTGAACGGCAAGGCGGTAACGGCTGGGCTGGGCCTGTGCGTAGTCGATGCGGGCGCGGCGGTGCCCTCTACCGCAGTCCTGAAGGACGGCATCGCGCTAACGCAAACGGGCTTCGTCTACTGTACCTCAGTCGCAACGGGCGGGTTTTCGGAAGTGAATGGCTTCAAAGTGCGTAATGATGGGGCGATGCTGCTTTCCGCGGGGACCACGGCGAACGCAACGCTATCGGGGATTGCCCGAGCGGCGAACGGAGGGATTCTCGCGGGGAGTTCAGGGGGCGGGGTGAGCTTTGCGGCGGATTTACAATCGAGTCTGATTCCGCTGATTGCCGCAGGTTCTGCAACCCCCACCTTCACCCGCGCGACGACCGCTTACGTCGCGGATCAGGAAGCCCTGCTGAAGCAGATGCTGAGCGGCGAGGCGCGGTTCACGGGGGCGCGGCGGGTGAAGAATTTTGTCGCGTCCTCGGAGAGTATTTCAGGATGGACTGCTGACGATGGCGGCTCGATTGCATCGAGTACGCTGACGTTTACGGCCAGTGCAGGGGCTCGCGGCTATTTACTGGTTGACTTACTCGGGTATCCTGCAACGCGCCGCACGTTTGTCTTTGCAGTAAAGCTCTCTACTACAGCAGGCACAAAGAACGTCCGCATCGGAACGGTTATTGCGGGCGGGTCTGGTCTGGCCGCAACACTGTCTGCGAATGTCTCCGTTAGTACGACGCCGACTTGGTTTTCTGTTTTGCGCGACAACAACGGCGCAGATGCAGGTGTGTCAAACACGGCGCAATATATCCAGATATATAATGGTGACGATGCCGTGGCCGGGTCGGTTGTCGTAGAAGCGTATCAACTCGAAGAAGTCACCGGCCAATCCAACCAGAACCCGAGCGAGTACGTCAGCGTCGGCGTCCTCTCCGCCCCCTACCACGGCGCAGGCGTCGATGGCGTCAAGTACTTCACAACTCTGAATGGCAACACGGTGTCCAGCAACGTCGTGACAGATGCGACAGGGGCGCCGATCACCAGCGCGAACAGTTCCACTCTGACCACGGACGCCTCCGGCCCGTTCGGCTCTTTCGTTGATCCCGCACAGACGGACGTGCTTGGGACCACGGCAGCGATCCGGCGCACGATGACGGACGTTGGGTGGGTATCAGGTGGCGGTGGAATTACGGTAGGCACCGCTACGGGCGCAGATGGGGCGCCAAATGCCGCGGCTTCTCTGACCGCCGCTGGAGCGAACGGGACGATCCTGTTTACAACGGTCCTCGGTGCTGCGGTACGTACCTACGGCGCACTGGTACGCAGGAAAGCCGGCACCGGAACGGTCAACATCACCGCAGACAACGGCGCGACGTGGACCGCGATGACGCTGACCACAACCTACAAGCCGTTTTATTTCACCACGGCGAGCGTTGCCAACCCGATAGTCGGCTTCCGCATCGTGACCGCAGCCGATGCCATCGAGGTTGATTTCAACACGCTCATTGCTGGGTCGAACAAGTTTCCGTACTTCACGCCGGTCAACGTGAACCAGGCGGCGACGGTCGAGCAGTACGTCAGTGCAGGGAATCTTCCGACCAACAACTTCACGATCTACGGCGAGTCATGCTTCCCGCAGGTTCAGCCCGCGGGCAGCTATTATTTATTCGGCACCTACGTTGACGCGAACAATGGCACCGCAGTCTTGTGGGATGGCACGAATCTCATTGCGCGCAGGCGCATCAGTGGGGTAAGCAGCGACGCCACGATTGCATTGGCTCCGACAGCGGGCACGGCATTCAAATGGGCGGCGCGGTTCAGCAGCACGACCGGAACGGACATTTTCCTTAGCGGCACGAAGGGAACGAATGAAGCGGTCAACACTGCCTGCCAGATCGGAACCAATTTCCAGATCGGGGCCGATGGCAACGGGGCGAACCAGTCCTTTGCAACAGACCGGAATAAGCATATCTATCCTGCCGCCCTTACCGATGCTCAGCTTCAGGCTATGACAACATGAGAATCCTGATCCTCGCCCTGATGATCGGTGGGTGCGGTGGTAAGCAGTTCATTACTCCCCCAAGAGACGGCACCATAGTTACCACAGTCGTCTGGATGACTAGACAGGAAGTACAGGCGAAGTGCGGGCGTGGCACTGAAGCATGTGCGTCGGTAGGGAGGTGGCAGGGTGAAATGAACTACATATGGGCACAACGTCCGGATAGTTTCGACGACTTGAACGCGTGCAGGCTGGGGCATGAACTGCTGCACAATCTAGGGGCGACTCACTAATGGCCGACGACACACCATACGGCAGCACGGATACCGGCCTGCCGCGCAGCCTTGGACAGTTCTGGCATGACCAGATCGACCAAGCGGAGAAGGATCTGCGCACGAAGTTCTTTGAGCGCGGTTCTAAGATTGTCCGCCGTTACCGAGACGAGCGCGATTCGATAGACAATCGAAAGCGCCGCTTCAATATCCTCTGGTCTAACGTACAAGTTCAAAAGCCCGCCCTATACGGCAGGCCGGCAAAGCCTGACGTTCAGCGGCGGCACAACGACGAAGATCCGGTGGGGCGTACCGCCTCAATGATCCTTGAGCGCGCGATTAGCTACGAGGTGGAGAACTTCAGCGACTTTAACGCCGCGATGAACGGCGCGGTGGAAGATCGGCTGCTTCCCGGACGCGGTGTTTCCTGGGTGCGTTACGAGCCGCAGATCACAGCGGTTCCCGGAGAGGGTGGGGTAGAGGCCGGGGGACAAGAGGCGGCAGCCGGAGAAACGCAGATCACCGAGGACGAAGATAATCCGCCGAATGAGCGGGTGACGGAGGCTCGCTGCCCGACGGATTACGTGTACTGGCAAGATTTCCTGCACAACCCGGCGCGGACGTGGGAAGAGGTCTGGTGGGTCGGGCGCTGGGTGTACATGACGAAGCAGGAAGGCATCGACCGATTCGGTGAGGTGTTCGAGGCGGTGCCGATTGCCTACGACTCGACGGAAAACCAAACGACGAAGAAGGCGAAGCAGGATTACAGCGACAAGAAGGCGAAGGTTGCTGAAATCTGGAATAAGCGCACCGGGAAGGTGTGCTGGGTGGCGAAGGGCTACCCGAAGCATCTGGACGAGAAGCCGGACCCGTTACAGCTAGAGGGCTTCTTCCCCTGCCCGCGTCCGTTGACTGCGACGATGACGACGGACAGCATTATCCCGGTGCCGGATTATGCGGAGTATCAGGATCAGGCCGAGGAACTCGATGCACTCACGCAGCGCATCAGCCTGCTGACTCGGGCCTGTAAAGCGGTGGGCGTGTTTAACGCCGAGCACAAGGCGCTGGTGCGGTTGTTCAATGAGTCCGTTGATAACACGATGATCCCGGTGGACTCGTGGGCCGCGTTCGCGGAGAAGGGCGGATTGCGTGGTGAGGTGGTGTTCATGGACCTCACTACGATCATCGCTGCGTTGCAGCAGCTTTACGCCTCGCGGGAGCAGGTCAAGCAAACGATTTACGAGGTGATGGGAATCAGCGACATCATCCGTGGTTCTACGGACCCCAATGAAACGCTCGGGGCGCAGCAGTTAAAGGCGAATTTCGGCAGTACGCGCCTGAAGAGCGACCAGCAGGAAGTGGCTCGGTACGCGAGCGATCTGTTCAAGATGAAGGCACAGATCATGTCGCGCTTCTACCCTCCAGAGATTCTAGTGTCGATGTCCGGTATAGACCAGACGCAGGACGGGCAGAATCCGGAATTGCTGACGGCGGCGCTGGAACTTATCAAGAATTCGACCTCTCGGGATTGGCGCATTGCAGTTGAATCCGATTCACTGTCGCAGGTTGACGAGCAGGAGGACAAGCAATCGCGGATTGATTGCGTGCGCGCGGTAGGGACGTTCCTCAAGGATGCGCTACCGGCAGCGCAGTCTGCGCCTGGCATGATTCCGCTGATAAGCGAGATGGTGAAGTTTCTCATGCGCGGCTTCAAGGTGGGCAAGACGCTAGAGAGCGCGATTGAGTCAAGCATGCAAGCCGCGCAGCAACAGGCGCAACAGGCGCAGCAAGGAATGCCGCCGGAGATACAGCAGCAATTGGAGCAAGCGCAGCAGCAGTTGCAGGCCGAGCAACAGCGGCTTGCGGGCGAGAAGGCGCAGATCGACAAGGGCAAGATGGATCTGACCATGAAAGCAGCGGATTTGGATATCCGGGAAATGAAGTTCGGCGCCGAGAAAGAAATTGATAAGGCGCAGAGGGAAGCCGCGCATGAGGTGGGGAGCGTGAAGCTAGAAGCCGTCGCGGAACGCGCCAAGATGGCTCAGGATCGCTTAAAGGAAGATACCGATAAGAAGGTAGCGGTAGAGGTGAAGAGCGAAGCCGAGGAACAAGCAAGCGCACAGGCAGCGGAAGCCGCGCAGGCGGCACAACTCGCCCAAGTGCAGGCGATGCAACAGATGGCGGAATCGTTTGAAAAGCTCGCTAGGGTAATGGCTGCGCCGAGGCGTCTTGTGCGTGACCCGGCCACAGGTAAGGCAGCGGGTGCAGAGGCGATTCTGTGATCACAGTAAGACACGCGGCTGTTGCGACCGGCGCTGATGACCCAACAAAGGAAATCAACAAAGGCGAGTGGAACGAGGATCACATCGTTATCGGTGATGGTCCAACGGGTCCGGCTGGTCCAACGGGTGCCGCCGGTCCGACCGGAACGGCTGGTGCGACTGGTGCGGCTGGTCCGACCGGAGTGGCTGGCCCCACCGGCCCATCAGGTCCATCAGGCCCACAAGGCATTTCCGGGCCAACGGGACCGAGTGGCCCTACCGGCGCAGATTCAACCGTGGCCGGTCCAACCGGGCCTACAGGAGCGCAGGGCATTGCTGGGCCTACCGGCCCGAGCGGACCACAGGGACCAGCCGGCGCAACGGGATCGCAAGGTATTGCAGGACCAACGGGGCCAACAGGCGCGGATTCCACGGTCGCCGGCCCTACTGGTCCCTCTGGCCCCCAAGGTATTGCTGGCCCCTCAGGACCTACCGGACCGCAAGGAATCGCTGGCCCGTCTGGCCCTTCCGGTCCGGCCGGCCCTGCTGGGCCAACGGGCGCAGATTCGACCGTTGTCGGTCCTACCGGCCCTTCGGGTGCGGCCGGCCCTACGGGGGCGCCTGGTGCAACGGGTATACAAGGAATCACGGGGCCGAGCGGTGCGCCGAATCAGCAAATCGTTTGGATGCAGACTCCGGACGGTAGGAAATGGAAAACAACTAACCTGATGTCGAACAGCATCATGGAATTTGTGCGGGGTCGCGCCATTTTCGGGTTTGAAGCCCATATCTACGGCGACAGTCTGATGCGTGCAATCTGCCAATGGATTGAGGAACGCGAAAGCGGCCAATGGCAGGAGGCGGCATGAGTGGTATTTTCAATGCCTCTATTTTCAACAACGCGGTATTTAATACCGGGAATGAAGTCGTCCCAGTTGCGCTTGGGGGCCATTACGGCGGCGATGATCGTAAGCGCAGGAAGCGCGAACGGGATGCGGAAGAGTCCCGCCGAGCCATTATTGCGAATCTGTTTGCGAACAAAGCGGAACTTCCGGCAGAGGAACGCGAGGAAGTTGCAGAGATTCAAGCGGAATACGCAAAGCCGCAGGCAAAGAACATCGCCCGCGTGGATTACAAGTCTCTGCTTGCCGATGTTGAAGCGGTGCGCGTGCTGCTTTCGATTCACGCCGCAGCGGTACGGGCAGAGGCAGAGGAAGACGACGAGGACGCCATCATGGCGCTGATGCAATGAGACAGCGTTACGTACAGATCGACGGCGTTTTAGTTCCCCGCGACGAGGAAACCGCGGCGATGCACTACGTCCAGCCGGACATTCCGGGGTTCATGGCGAACACGGGAACGTTCGTAGAAGGCAAGGTTGCATGGCGCGAGCACCTGAAGGAACGGGGTTGTGAGGAAACGAGCATTGACGAAGTGAAGGCTCGTGGCGTGGCCTGGCAGAAGCGCAAGGAAGCCTTCCGGGAGAAGCTGAAAGACGCGGCGAAGCTGGCTCCGCAGCGAGAGATACCAGAGACGTATGACCAAGTGGCGCAACGCCCCCGCATTGCAGCAGAGGTGCTGAACCGCTTGCATGGAAGGCCAGCGCCAGATAGAAAGACGCTGATCAAAATAACCCTCGAAACCGCAAAAAGGATGAATCATGGCCGACGCTGACCCCAGCACCCTCGACTCCCCCGCCCCTGCGCCAGTTGTACCGGCTGCGGACGTTTCTCCTCCTCTCCCCGCAGAAGGGGCGCAGGCGGCGGCCCCTGAATCGCGCCCGGAGCCAAAGGACCGCGCTTCGGTGATTCGGGCGGCGATGAAAGCATCGCAGGAACCGGCGGATGGAAAGTCGATCAGGGACAAGATGATCGAGCGTGGGGTAATTCGCCCCGCAGACGGTCGGCCCCGTGCCGTGGATGGCAAGTTTGCTCCCAAAGCACCCGCAGCCGCGCCCCAAGCCCCGCAGGGCGCAGCGCCCGCCATTCCGGCACCCACAGCCGCCCAAGTGGCTCCAGTAGCCACAGTTGCCCCAGTCGCCCTGCCGATGCCCAAGGCGCTGAAAGCAGAGCTTGCGGCGCATTGGGGCAAGACTCCGAGAGAGATGCAGGAGGCTATCGCCAAGTACACCGAGGACGCCACAAAGGGGATCGAAAAGTACCGAGGCACCGCGCAGCAAGCCGAAGCGATCCTGAACGAGTTCAAGCCCTACGAGGCTCTAATCCGGTCGGAAGGCGGGACGCCTCAAGGGGCAATGCGCGATTTGCTGAATACCAGCTACCTGCTGCGTACCGGAAGCCCAGAGAAAAAAGCCTATCTGATCGCGCAAACTATGCAGCGGTTCGGGATTAACCCCGAGCACGTCGGCGCTATCCTGCAAGGCGGGGGGCAACAGCCCGCTGGCGACCCGCGCTATGACGCCCTCGCGCAGCAGTTCACGCAGCTACAGCAGACCATGCAGCAGCGCGAGCAGGCACAGTATGCCAGCGTGGCCGAGCAGTTCGGGGCGACAAAGCCGCACTGGAACCTCATGCGCCCGCACGTCGCGGATATCCTCTCGCGCGGCGAGATCGAGGGCGCTGAAAACATGACAGAACACCAGATTCTCGAAGCCGCCTATACCAAGGCGCTCGAAGCGTACCCCGTCATCACTCAAGCGGAAGCCGAGGCCAAACGCCAAACGGCTCTGGATGAGGAACGGAAGCGCGCCAATGCAGCAGCGCAGGCAGCAAGGCAAGCGGCGGTGCAAGTCACCGGCGCCCCTGGCGGAACTGCTCCTGCTGCGTTCAATCCAAAGGACCGCCAGAGCGTGATTAGACACGCCTTGCGGACCGCACAGCGATAAGGAGCTACAAATGGCTTTTGCCAACAGTTCCTACTCCGATATCCTCGCTACGACCATCGAAAGCCGGTCTGGCGTGGTCGCGGATAACGTGACAGACAACAACGCATTCCTGTCGCGCCTGCGTAGTCGGGGAAGGGAAAAACCGTTTTCCGGCGGGAATATCATCCTGCAAGAGTTGTCGTTCCAGGACAACGCGACCGCGATGTATTACAGCGGCAGCGAAGTTCTGAACATCAACCCTGCGGATGTGATCTCGGCGGCGCAGTTCAACATCAAGCAGGCGGCTTGCGCCGTCACCATTACGGGCCTTGAAGAACTCCAGAACGCGGGCGAAGAGCAGATCATCGACTTACTCGACGCGCGCATGGAAGTCGCAGAATCCTCAATGGAAAACCTGATTTCGTCCGGGGTTTATTCCGATGGCACGGGTTCCAACGGTAAGCAGATCACCGGCCTTCAGGCGATGATCGTGTCCAGCCCGACCTCCGGGGTGTATGGTGGTATCGACCGCGCCACGTGGTCGTTCTGGCAGAACCAGACCTATGATTTTTCGACTGACGCGGGCGCATCCGCCAGCGCGTCGAACATTCAGGCCGGGTTTAATACCCTGTACGCGCGCACCAAGCGCGGACGGGATAGCGTGGACCTGATTCTGGTGGATAACCACTTCTGGGGTCTGTACCTCGCTTCGGTGCAAAACATTCAGCGCATCGCCAACGACACGGAGATGGGGAAACTCGGATTCCAGTCGCTAAAGTACATGAACGCGGATGTGGTGCTGGACGGCGGTATCGGCGGGGATATCCCGTCGAAAACTGCGTACTTCATCAACAGCCGTTATTGCATGTACCGGCCACACCGGGCGCGTAACTTCGTGCCCATCGGCGGCGAGCGCTTTTCCACCAACCAAGATGCCACCGTTCGCCTGATGGGATGGGCTGGCAACATGACCTGCTCTGGGACTCAGTTCCAGGGCATCATGACGGAATAAGGGAGCGCGATCATGCCTTTCTACGCAACTGACGGCTCCATCGGGATCGACCTCGAATCGGTTGGTTCCAATTGCAACTACACACCCGGCCAAACCGTCGAGGGCAGTAACGCCTCGGAGTGGATCTACGTGCTGGCAGCTTCCGCCATCACGCAGGGCGCAATGGTCGGCATTTCGGCCTCCGGTCGCGCTACCCCGATCACGGGCGGCGCTATCGGGACGGCTTCGAGCACGCCGTCGCTCAAGTTCGGGTTCGCGCAAACCGCGTTCCAATCGAGCCAGTGGGGCTTCGTGGCGGCCCGTGGTCAAGGTGTCCTGATCCGCCTGCTGGGTGGTGTGGGACCGACCTCGGCACCGCTGTTCACGACCGATACCGCGGGGGCGCTTTCTACCGCTTCGGCTTCGGCGTCACAGTTCCAGATTTTCGGCGTCTACACGGAAACGAGCGTGAGCGCCACCGCGGCAACCGCTGCGGCTGCAACAGCAAACGTCAGCTTCCCGTTGGTCCGTAAGCCGGGCCTGGGCGGCGGTTAATCGCTTCACCGGGCGGGGTTACGGCCTCGCCCGGGTTTTTGGAGGATTGATGAAAATAGTTAGTTACGAGGGCAAGATTATCGGCATGCTCACGGTGCTTCAGAGAGTGGGGCGTAACAGTTCCAATGCTGCGCTGTGGAAATGCCAATGTTCTTGCGGGAATGTCGCTGTCATTTCGCAACCAGTATTGGCGAAAAACAAACGCGCGAACTGCGGCTGCGCCAAGTTTCAGAAGGGCAGCATGGACCCGATGTATCCGCGGTGGAAGTCCATGCGGGAGAGATGCACCGTCAAAAATTCGCACGCCTACAAGAACTATGGCGGTCGGGGAATAAAGGTGTGCGACGAGTGGCTTGATTTCCATGCGTACAAGAAATGGGCACTGGACAACGGGTACGAAAAGCACCTGCATCTGGATCGCATTGACAATGCGAAAGGATATTCACCGGAGAATTGCAGATTCGTTACTCCGCAAGCGAATCTCTCTAATCGTCGTCCGGTTGCAGAGTGGAACATTTTGCAAAAACAGGAGTACGTCTGGTGAAAGTCGCCTTTTATGACTTCGCGGTAGCTCCCTACAGCTTCGATTTCTGTCAATTCCTTGTGACGGCGAAATCAAACGACTGCGAGCGCATCGTGATCGTTCCCGGCAAGCGCATGGTGCGCGACAAGTTGACCGGGGAACTGGTCGAATTCCAGAAGTGCACGCCGGGAGAACAGGAATACCGGCTGAACAATTTGATCCTCGGGCTTTGTCCTACGGCGATTGTGTGTCAGACGCGCGGCGAAGCGGAGACGTTGTGGCATAAGGATTGCTTCCCGCCCGGATACACGATCAGCACCCCGAAATCGGCTCATACGCTAGGCGATGTGATGAAGGCGGGGAAAATCTTCCCATTCCTGCCGACGCCGGAAGCCTGTAAGGAGTTGCAGGACGATACTTGGATGCGCGCCAATATGGCGGTGATCACGATCCGCGACACGCACATTAAGGCGGGAAGGAATTCTAACGTCGCGGAATGGATCAAGGCCGCGGACTGGCTACGGGCGGAAGCGGGACTTTTGCCGGTGTTCGTTCCCGATACGGAAAAGCCGGATGAGGCGTTCGGGGATCATCATGTGTGTCGGCGAGCGGCGCTAGAGGTGCAGTACCGCATTGCGCTGTATGAGGCAGCAACCCTGAACCTCGGTGTGAACAACGGGCCGATGGCGTTAAACCTGCTTTCCCGTCGCCCGACGCTGTACTTCAAGCCGATCAACCCGGATTACCCGGAATCGAGCGAGGCGGGCTGGAAGAAGGCGAGCATTCCGCCCGGTTCTCAGCCGCCGTGGTTCAGCCCGCTACAGCGCATTATTTGGGAAGGGGAAGATTCGTTCGGCAACATCAAGGAAGCCGTAGAGACGTGGCAACGTGCCAAGGCTGGGGATTTAACAGCGTGGCCCGCCTCTCTCGCACCTACATTCCCGATTCGCGGGGTGTTCGGTTCCGAGGCTCGCGGCAAGCAAATGGCGGAAGCTCTCGAAGCCGCAAAGGCGAACGGCTGGCCGCAGATGAAGCGGATCAAGCCCGGAAACGAGGTGCTTTCCGTGGTGTGCTACGGCCCGAGCCTTGCCGATACGTGGCGCGATATAAAGCGTCCGATGCTGTCTGTCTCTGGGGCGCATGACTTCCTGATCGAGCGGGGGGTAGTCCCGGACTTCCACATGGACTGTGACCCCCGGCAACACAAGGCGGAACTGGTCGGGAAGCTACACCCCGAGGTTCAATACCTCATGGCGACGGTATGCCATCCATCGTTCTGGGAGCGTCTGAAGGGCCATAAGGTGAAGCTCTGGCACCTGCATAACGGGCCCGAAACCGATGAATGGCTGGCGAAGAACGACCCCGGAGCGAACCGAATCGGGGGAGGGACTACGGCGGGAGCGAGGGCGCTGGAAATCGGCTCTATGCTCGGCTATCGGCGTTTCGAGATACACGGCATGGATTGCAGCTTCCGCGGCGAGCACCGGCATGCTGGAAAGCACGGCGGGAAGAAGCAGAACGAAATCGAGGTAATAGTAAATGGCCGCCCTTTCCGGTCAAGCGTTCAAATGGTCGAGGCGGCGCGTGAAATCGTAACGTTCATTTCCAACTACGACGCGGAACTATGGTTCCACGGAGACGGGCTTCAGCAAACGATGGTCAATGCGTTCAAGTCGCGCTTTGGCGTCATTCCCCCGAAATCTAAACAGGAGGTCGCGTGATGGAAGTCTCTATCGGCAATGCGAGTTTCAGAAACGAAGCATGGGACGAAGCGAAGGCTGGGAGAAAGTACGCCTTCTTCCGCGAAAGCACGAAGCTAAACCCTGCAAAGACAGCACTTCAAGGGCGTCCGATCCATGACCCCGTGGTGCTGTTGGAAAAGATCATCCCCGGCGATGCCCTGAACCGCCCTGTGCGAGAGATGCGGGAGGCGGATAAGGAAGAGTACCCGCAGGAATGGGCCGCATTTCAGGCAAAGCGAGAGCAGCAAGTACCGGGAACGCCGCTGGAGGTGCTGCCGTGGATAAGCCGGACGCAAGCAGCGGAATACCGTGCTTTGCAGATTTACACGGTCGAGCAACTTGCCACGCTTCCCGAAAGCGCCGCGCAGCGCATCATGGGCTTCTACGAAATCCGCAAGAAGGCGGAAGGGTTTCTGAAAGCGGCGCAGGATTCTGCGTATCACGAAAAGCTACAAGCGGCGGCGGATCAGAAGGACGCGACCATTAAGGCGCTGGAAGATCGCCTCGCGGCACTGGAACAGGCGCAGGCGAAGCCACTCGGGCTGCCGAAGAAGTAAATGGCCCTCACACTCCTGCAAATCGTCAACCGCGCGGAGCTTCAGTTAGGGCTTTCGCAGTCCAACGCTGTCGTCGGGTCTAGCGTTGCGCAGGCGCAGCAAATGCTCGCCATGTTGCAAGGCACGTTGCAGGAGGTGTATTCGAGCTACGAATGGCGGCGCTGCGTGCAGGCGTATTACTTCACGACGACCCCGGCCATTAGCGGGACGTGCAATATGTCCACGGGTACGGCCACGCTTTCAGGGTTTAATAGCACAGCGGCTATTTCGGCGGGGATGGTGATCAGTGGCCCGAATCTCGCGCCCTATGTAGAAGTGTCTAGCGTCGATAGTGCGACTGCTATCACGATGACGTACCCGGCGACGGGAACAACGGCCTCGGCTTCGTGCAATTTCCTGACGCAGGACTACAATTTGCCGGCGGGGTTTGATCGGATGATTTCCGATACGAACTGGGACCGCACTGACCACTGGCGAAACATGGGGCCAAAATCGCAGCAAGAGTGGCAATGGCTACAAGGCGGGGTGATTTCCACGGGGCCGCGCGAGAGGTTCCAGATTTACGGGAACAAGCTGCGCTTCTTCCCCGCACCATCAGCGGCGCTGAACATGGCCTTTGCTTACGTCAGCAACTACACCGTGATTGCTTCAGGCGGGACGACGGCAACGAAGGAGACATTTACCGCCGATACGGATACGTGCATCTTCAGAGACGAATTGATGGTAAAGGCTCTGAAGTACCACTGGAAGCAATCCAAGGGTTTGAACTTCGCTCCGGAGGCGATGGAGTATACAGACGCGCTTTCGAGAGCTAAAGCGCAGGACGAACCAGTAGGTGCGCAGAACCTCGCGCCCGCGTTTCCGCCGGAGCTTATCGGTCCGTGGAGCGTGCCGGACGGGAACTGGAATCAGAGCTAATGCTTCGCGCCCTCTCCCGGCTACCCAATACGGCTGTAAGCAAGCCCTACAGCCTGCCCGCCCCCGTAGGAGGCTGGAACGCCCGCGATGCGCTGGCGAACATGGACGAGAAAGACGCGATCATTCTCGAAAACATGTTCCCGACGCCATCTAGCGTAATGGTGCGGAACGGGTATTCGAACCACTTTTCGGGCCTCGGTTCGCAGGTTCAATCCCTGATTACATGGAACGGGCCGACGAGCGAGAAAATCTTCGCCGCATGCGGTGGGATCATCATCGACGTAACCACGCAGGGCACAGCATCCGGTACGGGAACGGCGGTAACGGGCCTCGCCAACAACAAATTCCAGAGCACGAACTTTACCAATCCGGCGGGCACGGTATACGCATGTGCGGTGAACGGCGCGGACAAGATGATTCGGTTCGATGGGTCGAGCTGGGCGACGAGCACGGCGACGGCTACGGGGGGGTTCTCAACGTCGTCGTTTATCTACTTGAACGTATTCAAAAACCGCCTATTCGGTGTGGAGAAAAACACCCTTGTTGCTCGCTACTTTGAAACTGGCGCGGTGCAGGGAACGGCTCGCAAGGTTGATCTGTCGGGATTTGCTACACGCGGCGGCGCGTTGGTATTCATGGCGACCTGGACACTGGACGCAGGATCAGGCGTTGACGATTACGCGGTGTTTGGCACGAGCGAGGGCGAGGTATTCGTATTCCAAGGGACTGACCCCGACAGTGCTAACACTTGGGCAATGAAAGGCCGCTGGCAGATCGGTGCCCCGTTGGGAGCGCGTCCTGTTGCCAAGTTCGGCGGCGACCTACTGATAGCAACGGTGGATGGCGTAGTGCCGCTATCGAAGGAACTGATTTCCTCGCGCACGCAGCCGAAAGTTGCCCTCACGGACAAGATTCAAGGGGCAATGAGCACGGCGGCGACAACGTACAAAACAAATTTCGGTTGGGAATTGCTTTTCTATCCGGAAGGCGAAATGGTGATGCTTAACGTCCCTGTGGCCGTTGGTTCGTTGCAAGAGCAGTACGCAATGAACACGATCACAGGAGCATGGGGGCAGTTCACCGGGATTAGCGCGAACACATGGGCGCTATCGGGCGATATTCCGTACTTCGGCGGCAATGGGTTCGTCGGGAAGTTCTGGCAGGACTTGAACGACGCAGGCGGGGTTATCTCATGGGATGCCCAGCAGGCGTTTAGTTACTTCGGTTCCCGTGGCGTGTTGAAGCACTTCAAGGAAGCGAGGCCGATTTTCCTGACAAACGGAAACCCTTTAACGGCTATCGGATTGAATGTCGATTATGACACGATGACGCCAACGGGTACGTTGTCCTTTAACCCTACGACCTACGCCACATGGGATACCGCGACGTGGGATTCCGGGGTGTGGGGTGGATCGCTTTCCGCTTCGGCGCAATGGCAAGGGATTGCGGGACTCGGGGTTTGCGCGGCGATGCACCTGACGGGGCAATCGAGCGGGATCAATGTGGAATGGGCCGCTACGGATTTCGTGTTCGAACGCGGCGGGATAGGAATCGGATGATCATCGCGCAGCCCAAAGAAGTCATCGCGCGGTTTGTGGCGCTGCGCGCCGGAAGGCCGGAGTTCGAGCCGTGGGGGAATTTCACCGCCTTGGGCTTGGTGCGCGATGACAGCCTTGTGGCGGGGGTGGTGTACAACAATTTCGAGGCCGCCAACGTGTGCGCGCATATCGGAGCGATTGAGGGGCGGCAATGGCTAACCCGCGATTTCCTGCAAGCGATGTTTGCCTACCCGTTCGTGGAGATGGGCAAACGTCGTATCACGGCCCTCGTAGCGAAGAAAAACCGCCATGCAAGGGGGTTTGTCGAAAACCTCGGATTTGTTTACGAAGGCACGCTAAAGCATTACTATGACCGGGACGACCTCACGGTGTACGGCCTGATCCGTGAGAAGTGCCGGTTTCTAGGCAGATCCCTGCCCTCGGAGTGGAAGGAGGCAGCATGATTCTGCGACCTGAACAGATCCAGCTTTTGCGGCTGGGGCTACCGGTAATCCCAGCCAATGACATGGGGAAATCTGACCCGCCTCCCCCGCCGGACTACACGGGGGCCGCCGTAGCTACGGGTGCGGCGAACCAAGAAGCAGCTAGGGTTGCGGCGAAGGCGAACCGGGTAAGCCAATATACGCCGTATGGGAGCCTTGTCTATACGGGCGGCCAGAACGGCGACCCTGACCAGTGGCGCAGCGATGTAACGCTTTCCCCTACGGGGCAAGCGCTCCTTGATTCGCAGAACAAAATCAGCCTTGGCCTTGGCAACTTGGGCGAAACGGGGTTGGGGTACGTTCAGAACACCCTAAACAAGCCCTTCGATTGGGGGGCCGTCCCACAAGCTCCAGTAAACGCGGGAACCACGGCACAGCAGGCGATCATGTCGCGGCTTGGCCCCGATCTCGAAAGCCGCAGAGCAGCGACAGCCAGCCGACTGGCGAATCAAGGGATCGGGGTAGGCACGCAAGCCTACGACGAAGCCCTGAAGTCCGACGATCGCGCGGCGAACGATGCCCGGATGCAAGCGGTATTGCAAGGCATCAACCTCGATACCACGGCGCGGCAGCAGGGCATTCAGGAGCAGAGCTTCGCTCGAAACGAACCGCTAAACATGCTGAACGCGGTTCGAAGCGGGGCGCAGGTGCAGAACCCTACATTCCAGCAAGTGCCGCAGCAGGCGACGGTTCCGGGGGCGAACTACCTTGGCGCAGCGCAGGCGCAGGGACAGGACGCACTCGGAGCGTGGAACGCGCAGCAAGCGCAGAACAACAACATGATGAGCGGGCTATTCAGCCTCGGCGGGTCGGCCATGATGGGCGGGTTCAATCCTTTCAGCCTCGGCGGTGGGAATGCCTTCGGCCCTGTAGCCTTTGGGACGGTGTAAGCCATGGCCCAAACACCGAATTTCCTAGACCCCGAACTCCAGCAGGAACAGTTTGGCATAGACCGTCGCAGGCGGCTTGCCGAGGCGTTGCAGGCAGACGCGCTCAAGCCGCTACAGGGCGGCATGGTGGGCAAGTATTACGTCGGCGCATCGCCATTGCAGGGGCTGGCAAAGGTCATGCAGGCATACACGTCCAACAAGGTGCTAGAGGACGCCGACAAGGGCGCAGCCGACATTGGCCGCAGGGCGATAGACAAGCGGCAACAGGTGCTTGCGCGTGCGATGGGCGCGGCGCAGGGTACGCCTGGGGTCGAAGCCGTACCGGGTGGGCTGTCCGAGATGGGCGACGAGATTTCGCAAGGCACGCCCGGACAGGCTGCGGTGCCGGGGAATCCGATGGCGGCGATGCAGATGCTTTCTGGCAGCGGGTTTCAGGATTTGGCGCAGGCAGGTACGCAAGGGATGCTGCAACGCATCCAGCCGCAGAAGGGGGTAGTTGTCGGGCGCTCTCTACTTGATCCGACGACTGGCAAGCAAGTCGGCGTTGACTCGACTTGGCAGGCAGAGCAGCGGGCTGCGCGAGAGCAGAAGATGCAGGAATTGCAGATGCGCTTGCAGGATCAGCGACTCAATGTGCAGGATCGTATGGAAATGCAGCGCACGCTTGCGCAGATGCAGATTGATGCGCGCAGAGAAATGGCGGCGCAAAGCAACGCCTTGCGGAGAGATATTAGCAACCAAGGAAATAGGCCGCCACCCGGTTTCAGATACACGCCAGACGGAAACATGGAGAGAATTCCGGGGGGGCCTGCTGACCTTAAAGCAGAAGAGGAATTGAAGAAAAAAGCCTCTGGCGCTGGCGATGTTGATATTTCTATCGGAACGCTTCGGGATGCCTACGACCGTCTCGAAAAAGGCGGCGGCATAACCAGCACTGATAATTCCGGCATCGGTAACGTGATGCCGTCGCTTTCATCTTCCGTTGCTGGTCAAGCTGCCGGGAAGTTGCTTGGAACGTCTAACCAATCGGCTAGAAATGACATTGCAATGGCCCGCCCTGCTCTGTTGGCCGCGCTGATGAAGGCGACTGGCATGTCTGCGAAGCAGATGGATTCAAACGCGGAATTGAAACTCTGGCTCTCTACCGCAACAGACCCGACGCTTGATGTTCAATCTAACCGCAGGGCGCTCGACAACATCGAGAAAAAGTACATTGGTAGCGGCGGAGCCAAGCCTAGCCAAAATCCACAAGATGCAGCGGCGCTTGAGTGGGCGAACTCGAATCCTAACGACCCACGCGCTGCGGCGATCAAGCAGAGGCTCGGGGTGCGGTAATGGCCGGATTCGATCCAGACTCCTACCTTGCAGGAAAGCCCGCTGGCGGCTTTGATCCTGACGCTTATTTGCGCGGCAACAAGGCAGAGCCTAAAGCGGCGCCTGCGCCGACTCGAAAGCCGATGACGCTATGGGAGATAGCGAAGCAAGAGGCAAAGCCGGATATTTTCAATACTAGCGGCGCATCCTACGATTTGGGCGGCAAAGTCACTGATGCGCTTGCACCGCACGTTCCGTCCTCTGTAGCTGGTGGCGCTGGATACCTCGCTAACGTCGCCGGACAGGCGCTCCCGGTAATCGTTGGCGCGTTTGGCGGTAGTGCAGCTGGGAAGCCGTTGATGGAAGAAGCTGGCCGCAGGACGATGCAGAGCGCGATCAGGCCGCAGATTGCGCATCTACGCAAGGGGGCGGTTCCTGATGCGATAGAAACGATGCTCCAGCAAGGGCATAGCCCGACGAACGCGGGCATTGCTGCCATGCGCGACAAGGTTGGGACGTTATCTGCCGAAGCAAACAACATCATTGCGCCCTCCAACAAGCTGATTGACCTGACACGGGCATCGCAGAATGTTGCGCAGGTAGCAGATAAAGCGCGAATGGCGACTACTGGAGTTGATGATGCTGGCGTGGCGTTGGATATAGGACAAAGGCTGTTATCGCATCCTGCCGTAGATCAGCAATTAGGGACGATGAGCGTCCAAGCTGCGCAAGCCATGAAACAGGCGAACTACGCAAAAATGGGAGAAGCAGCATATGGCATGGGTCTGAAGCCTGCCGCTGAACGCGACGCTCTGAAGGCGGTAACTGCTGCGTTGAAAACGAACATCGAGCGCGCAGAGCCTGCCGTAGCGCCAGTCAACGCGAAGATTTCAGAACTCATAAACGCGATAAAGGTGTCCCAGAGCAGGGCGTTAATGGAGGGGAACAAGGACATCATCCCGCTAGGATCGTCCGTTGCTACTGCGCTGAATAACCCGATTGCTGCGCTTGGCCTGTACGCTAATTCCAGCGCGGCGGTTAAGGCGATGCTCGCCCGCGCACTCTACTCCGGTGCTAATGGTGTACCCGCTGCCGCTGGCGGCGCTGTTGGCGCTGCGATAGGCGCTGAGAGTGGAAGCTCTCAGGGAAGCGAAAGACAGCGCGAATTGGCGCGGATGTTGGAAGCGAGATAAGGAGAAATAATGCCATTCTCAAGCGGAACCTTCTCACTCGTCGCCGGTAATCCTGTAGTTACCGGGACAACGATCAGCAGCACCTGGGCGAACAACACGCTCAACGATATCGCCAACAACGGGCTATCTAACTGCCTGCTGAAAAACGGCACGCAGACAGTGACGGCGAATATCCCAATGGCGACGTACAAGCTCACGGGCTTGGGGGCAGGTACGTCTAACGGAGATTCGTTGCGCTACGAGCAGGGCATGCAGTCGGTGCTAACGACAACCGGCGACATGATCCTTGCGAGCGCAGCGAATACTGCTGCAAGGCTTCCCGCAGCGGCCACGGTAGCAGCGCACGCGACAACGATGGACCCGTGGGTGGCGCGAGTGGTGACGCTCTCTGGTGGCGCGGTGACGTTTACCGATATAGCCGACGCTGATTTCGTCGGGCAGGAAGTGTTGCTTGTGATGAACGCGGCGCATATCTGGACGGATGGCGCGGTGTTCGACGTGCAGGGGGGGAGGAATTATACGGCGGCGGTGAATGATCAGATTCTTCTGACCGCCGTAACTGTCTCGACGTTTCAACTGACGATCTTCAAGGCCCGCGGAGGCGCCCCGAGCACCACGGTATTAACCAGCGGCAGCGGTACGTACACCACTCCTGCGGGTTGCGTTGCAATCGAGGTGGAACTCGTTGGCGGCGGTTCAGGGGGCGGGGCGGGTAACAGCGGCACCGCATCAACGGCGGGCGGGGATACGACGTTCGGCACACTGACCGCGGGGGGTGGAAACACCTCGACAACCGCCCCCGGCAATGGCGGCTCCGCTACGAACGGGGATTTCAACATCGTTGGCAGTCGCGGAAACATTGGGACGAATGCGATATTGAGTGTTGCCCCCGGTCAAGGCGGTGGAGGTGGGGTTAGCTTCTTCGGCGGAAGTGCTAACGGGGGAAGTGGCGCAGACGGTGCGGCGGCGCAAAACAACTCAGGATCAGGCGGTGGTGGCGGTGGCGTTAGCGGTAGCGCAACGTCGGCACTCGGCGGAGCGGGCGGCGCGTCTGGTGGCTACGTGCGAAAGCTGTTCGTCGCACCCGCGGCATCGTATTCGTATGGGGTAGGAGCCTCCGGGGCCGGGAGTTCCACGCCAGGAACGGACGGATCAAACGGTGGGGCTGGTGGTTCTGGAATCATCATTGTAAGAGAGTATTACTAAAGATGGTGCGTTAGCGCACCATAAAAAGTAAGGAGCTATTGCATGGCCGACGAGAATCAAGACAATGCGGAGGTGGCACACGGACCGCAGAAAATCGGGCTGAAAGGTTTTGGGGCTGCAATCGACCTAGAGAACGTATCGCTGAATACGTTTTTCACGCTCGTAGGATTCTTGTTGATTGTTCTTGTCGCGTGGGCGATATGGGAGCATAAACAGGACTCCAAAGATCACGGCAAGGAATTCGTCGGCGCGATTAAAGAGGTAGTGCAAGAGCAGAAGGTAATGACGCAGGCGCTGCGGGAGTCAAACTGCCTTGTATCACTCGCGCCGGAGGAACGCAAGCGCGATGCTGAGTTTTGCAAGCGCGTGACTAGGTGAACTTCGATACCGCATTCGACCGTCTTATATCCCACGAAGGCGGGTACGTGAACAATCCAGCCGATCCGGGCGGAGAGACAAAGTTCGGAATCAGCAAACGCAGTTATCCGCACGTAGACATAAAGGCGCTGACGCTTGAAGGCGCGAAGCAAATCTACCGGCGCGACTTTTGGGAGCCGCTTGGCGATGCGCACCCGGCCATCAAATTCCAAGTGTTCGACTTCGCCGTAAATTCCGGTATTCAGACCGCTCTCCGAAAGCTCCAAGCTGCTATTGGCGTTGCGGACGATGGATATTGGGGGCCGCGTAGTGCGGCGGCTCTGAAAGAAATTGAACTAAACGATGTTCTGATGCGCTTTGCAGCCTACCGGCTGGAATTCATGGCCGCGCTGTCTGTGTGGGACAAGTTCGGGCGCGGATGGGTGCGCAGAGTAGCAAAACAGCTTCTACACGCAGCGGAGGATAACTGATGCTTCAATTCCTGCTACCCATACTCGGCAGCATAGGCGGACAAGTCGCCAAGAGCCTATTCCCCGACCCGGCAGACGAAACCAAGCGCATGGAGGTCGAAAAGTCCTTCGCCGTCGAAACGATGAAGCAGGCCCAGGCCATCGAGCAGGCGGCGGCGGACATCGTGAAGGCCGAGGCGCAGTCGGAGAACTGGCTCGCGTCCTCATGGCGCCCGGTGACGATGCTTATCTTCGTCGGCCTGATCGTGGCCCGCTGGTTCGGCTGGGCTGCGCCTAACCTAGCCGAAGAGGAATACATCAAGCTATGGTCTATCGTCGAGCTTGGCCTCGGCGGGTACGTGATCGGGCGCAGCGCGGAGAAGATCCTGCCAGCGGTGGCCGCTACATTCCGGAAGGGCTAAATGGTTCCCGCAGTCCGATAAACAGCGCCCCGTGCGAATGGTGCGCAGGCATTCCAGCAGCATCCGTAACCTCTTTCCAGCCGCTACGCTGCGCCCACATGCGATATTGCGGTAGCGTCTTTATGTGCTTGTAGATCGCATTCGCGTTGGCGTAGTTGCCAACCTCGGCCATAAACTCGCAGCGCGATTCTGGCGTGAGCGTCAGCAGCAGCTTCGCCTCGTGTCCCTCGCAATCCATCTTGCAGAAGTCCGCCCAGGCGAATAGCGGGCGGCAATCGAAAACGGGCACGGTGAATTCCTCGACTTCCCCGTAGGGCTGTTTGTCCCCCTTCAGGTGAGATCCTGTCGTGTTGCCTTTGACGCGAACGAAAACGGCTTTACCGTCGTAGTCGGACACGGCACCTAACGTCATGATCGAACCCCGGAAGCCGTATAGGTTGCCGGTCGTGTTTTTCAGAAGCTCTTGGTAATGGTTCGAATCCGGCTCGAAGGCGCGCACTTCCCAGCCTTGCTGCGCCATCAGGATGGAATGCACGCCGATGTTCGCCCCGATATCCGCAGCCTTGCGGTAACGATCCTTGCTCGCTTCGTAGAATTCGAACAACGCCTGCTCTTTCAGATCAAACAGGTTATCGGACGTGATGCCGCCGCCGAAATCAACGTGCGGGATTTTAAGGCCGCGGTAGTTAATCATGCCAATGGATCTCCGTATTTGACTTGCGGAATCACCCCCTGCTCCGGGCTGATTTCGTATTCCGTGAAACTCGCAACACCATAGGCGGCGGCGACTTTGACAAAATCCGGCGTTGCCAGATCGGCAACCCCAGTCCCGTGATAGCGCGAATTTAGCCATTGCCGCTGCGTCTGCCGGCACATGGCATGGCCCTTGTTGTTGAACAGGAACACATGCACCGGAACCCCGTGGTGTGCAAGTGTCGCCATTTCCGCCATGCACAAGGAAAGCCCGCCATCGCCGGTAAGCAGGAGAACCCGCCCCCCCGTGGCGAATGCCGCCCCTATTGCAGCCGGAAGCCCGTAGCCCATCGGCGTCTGATTGAATGCGTGTACAAACCGCTGCCCCTTCTTCCAGCGCCATGCCTGCATCGCCCAAGCCAAACAGCAGCCGGTATCGGAAACGATGGTATCCGTAGGCAATGCGGAATCGGATATTTCAGCAATGATCCGGTAGGCGTCCGGCTTCTTGTAGTCCTCGTGCCAGTTCGGTATTTGCGGGCCAGGCGGATAGAGGTCGCGCCACATGCCGATTTGCTGAACCCAGCGTGGGCGGTTCTCGGTGTGGCTTGTCGGCATATGCCGCAGGAAGTCCCCGATATCCGCCCGGATGGCCCGGTAAAGTGGCCTCCCTAGCTGGGGCATTTTGGCGAGTTCGGCTTCGTCCACGTCCACCATGACAAGCCGCGCCTTGGGGGCAAAGCCCGAAGGGGGCGCTCCTGTAGCCTTGGTATCGAGCCGGGAACCGAGGCAGAGGATGTAATCCGCGTTCTGAACCGCCAGATTCGCGCAGGTTACGCCGTGGGTTCCGAAGCTCCCTACCCATTGGGGGTGATCGCCAAAGCTAGCGGCGGCTCCCCAAGTCGTTACGCAAGGAGTTCCCGTGGCTTCCATGAGCCTGCGGGCGGATTCGCTGAAAGCCGTCACCCCGGCCCCGAAAATCAGCAGGGGGCGCTCGGCGCGGGTAAGTTCCCGCCAAACCTCGGGGGCGACTTGTTGCAGATCGAGTTCGTCTAGCATGCTTCCCTCTGCAAGTCGTCGGGGAGGTCTACGAGCACCGGCCCGCGTCTAGGGACTTGGGAGAACCGCAGGGCTTCATCCAGCACGGGGATAACGTCGCGGGCCTGCATGACCATGTAAACCCCCTTGGCGATGGGTTTAGCTACCTCGCAGATAGGGGTAGCTTGGAATCCGTACTGCCTTGTTCCGTAGTTTTCGAGCCTCGCCCGCGTCTGGTTCCCGGTGATGTAGATCGCTGGCACCGAATCGTAAAACGACGCAGCGAGCGGAGTAATGAGGTTCGTTGCGCCTGGTCCTGACGTAGCGACAGCCACGCCGCAGCCAGTAAGGCGCGCGTAAGCATCAGCCATGAAACCGGCGGCCTGCTCGCTTTGGGGGCAGATGAGCTTGAGGTCATTTCGTTCTCCTATGGAATCGAGCAAGTGAAGGTCGGCCCCCCCGGAAACGGCGAAAACATGGCGAACGTGGCGGGCGAGCCATTCTGCGATGAGGTCCGATATTTTCATTCGATGCGCCTTAGTTTGTAGAGAGACGGATTCAGCGCAAGCCGTGCCGCCAGTTCGTTGCTCATGGGATCGCTGGCGCAAATGTTCCTGCCGCCGATGATGTTCTTAGGCTGCTCTAGGCACCACTTCAGGCACGCATAGACGCCTTCCATCGTAGCCGTAGGGCCGCGTGCAATCACTTCGTTAGGCCAATTCGCGTCAAACGTAGCGCGGTGGATCTTCGTCGGGATGTACCCAGGAGCAAGAGCGAAGAACTTTGCATCCGGCGTTTCGGCGTCCATTGATTCGACCGCCTTTAATAGCCCCATCTTGCCGATATTGTAGGACGAGTATCCGGCCATCGTGCGGTTAGGATTGCTGCCCGCGAGAAAGCAAACAGCAGCATCCGGCTTGTGCGTGTCCCATATCGAGCGCATCAAGTGCATGGGGAGTAACAGATTCGATAGTATGGCGCTGTAGAATTTATGCGCTGTCGGCCACAGTCCAACCGGCGCAACCTGGCCGATGCAACAGAGCGCCAAATCCCAAGGATGCAACGGAACGGCTTCGCCGCGCTTCCATCCGTAAGTCTGCCAGCCGTCAGCGTCTAAGCGTTCGCGGAGGTAAATGCCTATTTCCGAGGCGCTGCCCAAGATAATCGCGGTCTGCTGCATGGTCATCGTTCTTTTTGGGGAATGCTGTTAATGATAGCCTGCAAGCATTTCAATGCCCGCACCGGCTGGCGTTCGACGCCCCGGAGGGCTAACTGTAGGGCGTCTTTGGAATACCCCTCGCGGACTGCTGCGTAGATGCAGAGGGCTTTAGCGCGGTCGATGAGTGCTGCGCGGTGGGGGTTGCGGCTCATACGATGATTTCGAGAAGCTTCATGCGAATCTCGTGTTTTGCCTGTTCGGTGGCGGCGTAGTGAGCAGGGTTGGAGATATTCGCCCCGACTTTAACGACGCCTTTAAGAAGCAAGATTGCGTCAATGATGCACTTGGCGTCGTCGTCGCGCATGTTCTTTTTCAGCACTACAGACAGGGTATGGATTCGGTCACTCACCTTGCGCCTCCCGCTCGACTGCTCGTTGATTCCCGCAAATCCGACATAGATATACGGGCGCACAGTCTGTCGGTGGCGATGCGTTGACATATGCGCTATCCGACGACCACAGGTAGAACGGCCCACTCCATTGACACTCATGGTTGAATGGGAACATCACTGCGCCTCCCGCTCGATGGCTTGTTTTTTCCACGGGTTGAAGTGGCACATAACGCAAGCGCCGCCCGTAAAATGATGCTGCGGGCAATAGCGTTGCTGGCCTCGCTCTATGCAGACGCAGTTTTCCTTGCCGCGTGTGCAGTCTGCTGATGTACGTCCGAGCCATTGCGCGCAGGCGATCATTTGGGGAATTATATACATAACTACCTGACTGAATAATAAGGTATTTCCCATAGCTAAAATAATACTTGACTCCCTTACCGATATTTGCGATTATTTGGGTGTATGTTAACCACTTAGGAATCCAGATGAGTTCACTGTTTCTTTCTGAAGCACAATTCTCCGTCATGGAAAAATTAGAGCAGGCGAACGGCCAACCAGTCCGGTTTGGAGGCCGCAAGCGCGCTGCGATTAAAAAGTTGAGTGATATGCGTTTAATCGATTGGAAATATGACGTGCAGCCGGACGCCTCTCGTGGCCGGCACAAGCTGATTTTTGTAGTAACAAAACGCTGATGGCCGATTACTGGGAAACACTTCGCCAAAGGAAAAATGAAATGAATGACAAAATCACCATTAGCACTCACCAACTGTTCGCCATGTTCCCTGACCAAGAGGCGGCACGGACTTACCTTGAATCCCGACTCTGGCCGAACGGTTGCCGCTGCCCCGTGTGCGGCCTTGGTGAGCGCATCACGGAGCGGGCTGGCGGTTACTACCGCTGCAACCAGTGCAAGGAGGATTTCACTGTCCGCACCGGCACGATCTTCGAGCGATCTCACGTCCCGCTGCATAAATGGCTGTATGCCATGTATCTGCTCATTACGGCGCGCAAGGGCATCAGCAGTCTGCAACTCTCCAAGGAGATAGGCATCACGCAAAAGTCCGCGTGGTTCGTCCTGCAACGGCTGCGCGAGGCTTGCGGCAAGCAGATCGAAGCCCTGCGCGGTATCGTTGAGATTGACGAAACCTACATCGGTGGCAAGGAGCGGAATAAACACGCCAGCAAAAGGCTGAATAAAGGGCGTGGCGCTGTGGGAAAGTCCGCCGTCCTCGGAATGCGTGAGCGTGGCGGGCGCACCATCGCTATGCATATCGCGGACGTTAATACAGCGACATTGCACCGCGCCATACATACCAACATCGAAGCCGGCTCTACGCTCCACACCGACGAAGCCGCCGCCTACCACGGACTGAACGGGCTGTTCTTTAACAGCGAGACTGTCAACCATAGCGCGGGTGAATATGTGCGCGGGAACGTCACCACGAACGGCATAGAGTCGGTCTGGGCTGTAATGAAGCGTGGGCTGCATGGCGTCTACCATCACGCCAGCCCGAAGCACCTGAATCGCTACGTTAACGAATTCGCATTCCGGCTGAACGAAGGCAACGTCAAAAGACACACACTTGAACGGCTGGACAGCCTGATAGTCGCCACTGCTCATAAACGGATTACATACAAGGAGTTGACCGCATGAAAATATATTGCGATGGAGTGGCTATTGACGTTAACGCGGAATACAGAAAGCGCGGATTTGATAAGTTGCCGCCAACGACAACAATGACAGCTTTCGATATTCGCCAAGCCGCTAACCGGCCAGCGAACCGACAAGTATGGTTGGGCATGACTCCCCTCAAGGATTCCGAATCTGTGGCACTGACAGACGGCATGAAGTTTATTTCCGTTCCGCCAGCACATTATTAGGGATATAAAAATCATGAAACCCCCGAAGATTCTCGACAAGATTGCAGACGTGGTTCTGGCATACAAGCCGAAGCCGAAAAGCAAGCCAGCGAAGAAACGCGCTCGCCGGAAGAAAAAGATTCAACGGGAGTCATCTATATAATTCCCCTTTTCATGGCCTTCGCGTGGGCTGCGGTGGCGATGGCGCGGCCAATTTCACCCACCTTCGCAGACGCAGAGTCAAATGCGTCCACTATCTCGTCGTCAGTGAGTTCTCCGGGCTTGCGGGCGGTCATGGCTTGTCCTTTTGCATCCGCGCTACACACTCGCAGATGGCGCGGTTGAGGTCGGCAACGACGGTCGTATCCTGCCGCGTCATAACCAATGCGCTGACCACAATCCAGTGATGCCCATCGACAAAATCAGGGTAGCTGCGGATGTCGAGTAAAAACCTCTTCACCAGCGCCATAGCCTGCGCGTCGTCGTGGAGGGGGTTCCAGTTTCCACCATTCGCAACCCACATCAGGTCTGGACTATGCTTGCGATTAGCGTGCGGCGTGACGGCGTAACCCATCGCCTCCGCGCAAAGCCGCGTGATCGTCAGGTCGTCCATGTCAGATTACCTTCCCGACAGCGACGCGGGCGGCGTCGATTGCGGCGTCAAGTAATTGCCAACCGAGCGGCCCGATGTAGCGCGGCACTTTTGCGGGGCGATCAGTGACAACCATAATCCCTTCGGTTGTCGGACTATTCGCCCCTTGGTGATGCGACACTCGCAGCCACCTGTACCGCTCCGCATCCACCTTCGCCGCGTCGAGTTCGGCCCGAAGGCGGTCGCGTTCCTTCTCGGCGTCTATGAGCTTCCCTTGGAACTTGGCGGAATCTTCCTCTGCCTCGTTGTGCAAACGCTGGAGGTTATCGCGCTCGCGGACGAGTGCTGCATTGTCAGACTTCAGCGCCTCGACCTGCGCGGATAGGGATTGCTCTCGCGCACGTAGCTGATCGTGCATTTCCTCCAGCAAAGCGGCAGAGTGCTTAATCAACACTTGCTCAATGAGGCTCAGCGCCCCTGCGTTCAGAGACTCTGCATGTTTTCGATAGTCAATCTCGGCAACCTCCACGTCGGCTGCGGGAGTGGCGATGGCCTGCTCTTGATGTATCCACCGGCGACAGTAGCCGTGAAGGCCGCACTCGTTCGGAGTCTCGCACCCGGCGTTGTGGTCGCACACTATCGCCTCTGCCCGCTGCCCCGCTTGCGCTGCGGGAGGGGCGAGACGGCGACACACTTCGATCATCAGCCTCCCATTCGCTGAATCGGAATCAAAAACACGAGTTTCTTCGCGTGTTTCATATCCGAACCGAGGCGCAAGCGCTTCGTACAGGTCATGAAACCTTTCCGCAACTTCCCGCGCGGAGGTAGGGGCGGCAGCACGGCGGTTCCACAATTCTGCGGCTTCCTCCATTGGAAGTCCGACGCATGGTAATAGCTGGTTAGTGGATGCCAAGCAATCCACACAGTTCACAAAGTAGGTACCGGGCTGCGCCTTGTGGCACTCTCCGAATGACGCATCTCCACCGCAAAATGGGCACGGCAGCAGTACAGTGTCCTCATTCTCAGGCATTAGCGTTCCTTTCTTCCCGAAATTCGCAACAGTTCACGCGACACGATCACGACTTCGTCGATTATTTCTGCGATGAAGTGGAATCCTGCCTCGCGCAGCTTAACCTTTACTTGTTCTCGTATGTCCGGATCAGATACGAACTCTTGAGCAAGCTTCAATGCTTCGTCGCTCGGCTGCACTGCGGACTCTGCGGCGCGGAGGCGGCGTTCGAGGGATGCCACGGTTTTGAATACAAGCTTGGCTGATGCCTCGGCGTTATACCCAATCCGCCCGAACTTTGGCAGCGCATCAAGTTGACGACGTAGATCATCAGTTTCCGGCGTCTCCGTCTCAGGTTTGGTCATGGCTTTCCTTCGGTGGGGTTCTTCGCCAGCACTTCGGCGGGTTGCAGGGCTTCGATCAGGTCTACGATAGTCGCCGCAGTTCTGGCCTTCTCGGAGTATCCAAGAGCCGCGCAATCACTTGCGTGCATGTAAGCCACTTCTCTCGCCGCCTCAATCCCGAGCGCGATGTAGTGCAGGGCCGCAGTGGAGACAGGCGTCGGAGTAGCTTCGACCGGACTCTCCGATGTGTTCTGCCCATCGCCCGGTAGCACCTGCCCCACTGCGGTTCGTTGATCTCGCTCGCTCGCGGCGAGCGAGTGATTGATGTGATCGAGCGATGCTTGCGATACGCCAAGCACCTTCAATTTCTCCAGTTCGCCCCTCGGCACCATCACCATGCCCTTGCGCTCTGCGCGCAGCACACCGTTCTCCGTCGCAAGCTCGCTGGCCTGCTCGACCAGTCTGGCGTTGTCGTAGCACAGATCGGCGTTCTCGGTTTCTGCCGCATTCAGTTTGCGCTGCAACCGCCCAGCGGCTTGCTCTGCATCGTTTATCCAGCCACGAAGTTTGGCGTTCTCTGCGCGCAGGCGCGTGAGTTCCTCGGCGTGGCGGAGGGCGATTTCTGTCGGTATGAAGGAGCGCCATTGAATTTCGCCTTGCGCTGTCAATGATAATTCCGTTGCCTCCGCATTCACTTCCTCCACCGCGCTAGGCTCCCGGCCCGGAGCAGAGTCAGGATGCGTGTCAGCATTTCCGGGTGAGGGAGCTTGAGTTCTCACGGTCTGACCCTGCTCGGGTGGGAGTTCGTTGGCACAGCGGGCGCAGTACCTATTTGTATGATGCGCGGGGCGTCCTCCGAGCCAAGACCATACCTGTCCACATATAGGACAGGCTTCCGATGCGGCGGGAGCTGCGTTGTTCTGTTCGGTGGTCATGGCTTCCACTTTCTACCAAACAACGGCGCTATGTATTGCAACCATGCGCCTACTGCTAGTCCTATGAAATAACCGAACAGAAAGCCTTCAAGAAAGTCTGTCATCTCATTCTCCTGTATGGTGGGCCGCAGCGGATATATCCGTAGGCGTTGCCTGTGTACTGCTGGCCCCGCTTGCTGCGGCCCGTTGATCTTGCACCCCAAGGTCGAGGGCGCGGATTGCTTGCAGCGTGTCCCAAAGTTCGGACGCACGCTGCGAAAGGTCATTCCCTTCTCGCGTGTAGCCAACGCGATCAGCCATGATCCGCATAGACTCCATTCGGTCGCTTATCACCTTCGCACACCGATCCCGCACGTCCAGGGCATGTTCCAATTCTCGCCGCTGCCAGTGCAAGCAGATTAGGCGCAGACGGACTTTGCTTATTTCGCTGATGCACTGCTCCGGCATCATGTCGGCATCGTAGAGCAGGGACGCGAGCGCAGGCGTTTCGTTGATGTAGGCGACTGCGTCGTCTAGGGTGAATTCACCGGGCATCGCTAACCTTTCTGCGTGGACGAAAGGGCCGCGTCAATTGCCGCCCTCCAGGTCAGCGGTACGTCGGCGGTGGCTGCGTTGGCGAATGCCGCGAGTTCGGCCTCGATTGCGGCCTTGCGCGAGTCCTTCGCCGCGATATGCGCGGGCTTGTCAGCCTTCGGGATACGCTTCCAGACTTCGCCCAAGGATTCCAGCGAGCCAGCGGAGGCGAGTTCGGCGTTCCAGTCGGTCACGATTTCAGCCGCGCCCATATCCTTTTCCTTTGGCTTGCGCGGTGACGGCTCCATGTCCTCGACTTCTTCCGGAGTGTAAATTCCGCTCGCCACAGCCGGATTCGTCGCCCGGATGCCCTCGGAAATGACGCGGGCGCGGAGCATTTGGCGCGGATACTTCAGCCACATATCCTTGTTGCCGAGTCCGGCTTGCTTGGCACGGGCGAAGTCCCAATCAATCCGCAGCGAACCGCCTGCGGGGTGCGTGAACGTCGCCGCTACCTTTTGATCGGTATGCTCATGCCATTCAACTCGCCCCCCGGATTGCAGGTAGCGGGCGAGCATTGCATCAGCTTTCAAAGCCGGACGGCCTTGGATGATGTGGTAGTCGCGGGCAGCGGTAGCGGGGTGCAGCCCTTCGGCTTGCGCCACCAGCATAAGCGCGAGCGCCTGCTCCGGGTTCGTCACGCCGAACAGCTTTGACCCGGAGATTGCTTGCGCCATGCGCTCAAGCGTCTGGATCGGTACGAGTTCGTTATTCATGCTTTGATTCCTTTCCCCATGCAGCAGGTTTGAGTTCGTCCATTGCCTTCGTCAGTTCCGCAAGCTGCCCGATGGTCGCGGCGGCTTCGTCCATGTTTCCTTGCATCGCCATGAAAACTGTGTAGGCGACTTCTGCATCCTCGTCGTACCGCAGCACCACGCGGGCTTGATCGGTTAAGCGCCCCATGAAGCCGTGCAGCTTCTTCATGTGGTCGCGCTTGCTCGCGCCTAGCGTTGCGTACCTCCCCCGCGCCAGCAAAGTGGCATCGTCGGGGAAAGTCACCCCAAACGCTCCCGCGAGTGCGCCCGCTCATGGTCATACCGCTCCCGATTCCCGAGGACGCGGCACTCGGAACAGCAATGCTCCATGTAGCCGATGCCTCTGTGGCTCGTCATGCCTTCCTCAGCGTTCTGCGCGGAGTCCATGTCGATGGGCATGTCGCAGAAGTCGCAGGTAGCCGAGACTGGCGCGGCTTCGTGGTCGATATCTTCGGGGCTGTAGGTGTAGGTCATTTGCTATTCCTCCGCTTTGCGTTGTCGATTGCCAGCGCGTTGATCCGCTCAGGCGTCCAGTACGCCGCGCCAGCCGTATGCACATGCTCCGTACCGGCCTGATGCGCGAACGGGCGACCGTAGCGAATCCGCGCCCTCTCAACCGGCGTGATATTCGGGCCGATTCTAGGCCACGGAATTTCTACAAACGCGCCGTTTATAACGGCCAGATGCGGCTTACATGCGGGCATATTTACCTCGCTGAGAAATGTTATTTCGCTTATTCCTGTTTTGTTGGGTTCGGGTTGCCCATCGTAGGTTTCCGGGGAAATACCCGCGATTGTTGTTTATTCTATCGAGGCTATGGAGCTTCGATGGCTTCTCTCCGAGATTTTTGTATCCGATCAAAAAATCCGGGAATGAATCTCGCCATTTTGCGAGCATCTTTATTCCGCGCCCGCCATAGTTTTTGTATGAAGGGTTATTTTTGTTATAGCAGCGGGCCTTAATCAGTCTCCAGTGCATGTATGGATACGAGTAAGACTCTCCGTGCGTTACGTGAATTTTTTTCACCACATCTTTCATCAAGCACCCACAGCTACGAGTATGGCCGCTCGATAGCTTGCAGAGATAAACCACAGTCTCTTTCCCGCAATCGCAAGCACAAAGCAGTTGGCGCAGGCTTCCGCTTTTGAACACACGCCGCCCAGCGTCTCCTATGACGCGAAGGCGAGAATACTTTTTGCCGATGTAGTTCTTAGGTTCCACGCCGCTACCCTATCGCGTAAAAAGGCCGCTGTCAAGATATATTGCAATCCCGCGATTTAACGCCCCTCTTGACACTATCTTGACGGTGCGGTAAAAGGTGCGAATGATTCTATCTCACAAGCGGCAGTTAGAAGCTTGGCGCAAGCGCCGAGAACAGATTACAAGATGGGTGGCTCAAGGCATGAGCCTGTCAGAAGCAGCGCGGAAAGCCGGGATCACTCGGCAGAGAGCGCATCAGATCGTCAACGCCAAATGATCATCACAACACCCGCCCTAGCCGCAGCTCAGCGCGTCCGCGAACAATGCGAAGTGCGCGAGCATCGGCGCGTAGAGCCGGTGGCCGAAAGGCGCATCCCTACGGGATCAGCGAAATCCGCGCACGCGAAGCAAGAGGCGTATACCCTCGCGCAGCGCAAGCACCTGGAAATGCGCGAGCGTGTCAAAGCCATGCTCGATCACGGCACGAACAAAACCGAGATTGCGCGGACGCTCGGTATCTCACTGTCCGCCGTCAAGCGCCATGTCGTCGGGTTGACGAAAGGCGGCCCGGTCAATTACGGCGGTCTGAATCGCAAGCCTATCGAGATAGCCGGCCAGCGGTTCCCTTCCATTCTCGCGGCTAAGACTTCGCTTAATTTAAGCTCCACGATTCTCTACGAATGGCTGCGCAGCGGGAAGGCGCGGTATGTCTAAGCCCCTGCGCTTCCGCGACCGATCCGCAGAGCAGAAGGTAATCGACACGGCTAACGCGCAGATGGAAGCCATGTTTGGCGATCTGCGCAATGCCAAGGGCCGCCCTGCGCTGGCGGCGAAGTCTTACATGCCGAAGAAGCGCGTGCCTAGCGGCGGGGGCGATCCGCGCAATGCGACGGACATAGATTCCGTGCATCGCAACGAGACTGCAAAGCGCCCTCTAGAGGCTGAAGTCATCCGCGCCGTAGAGCAGTTGCTTGCCGTGCATCCTCGCGTGCTGTGGGCGCTGAGAATGAACAGCGGGTCTGCGAGTTATGAGGCGAAGTCGGGCAAGTACGCGCCGGTTTGGTTTCACCGCTGGGTGCGGGCACCGGAGCGCGTTCGCATGTCGGACTTCTACGGAGCAATCCGAACTCCGCTAAACAGTCTTGGGCTTATGCGCGACATAGACCCTTGCATTACCCAAATCCTCGCCATCGAGTGCAAGCGCCCAGGATGGACGAAGCCCACAGACCAGCGCGAACGCGAGCAGGCTGCGTTCCTCGCCCTAGTCCGCAAGCACGGCGGAATCGGCCTGTTCGCAACCGATCCGCAGCAAGTCGCAGAGGCTCTGCGGTGAGCGAGCCTTGGAAGCGCAGGGAAGTCATCGGCAACTCTATGCTGTACCTCGGGGATTGCCTTGAGATTCTGCCGATGCTTGGCCGCGTGGATACCGTCATTACTGATCCGCCATACGGCATCGAAGGCGGCACTGGCGGCACGTCCCGGGCCCGTGGCAGGGGCAACTATGAGGGCGCGTTCACGTCCGACGACGACACGCCAGAGTTCATTGCTTCCGTGGTGGTGCCAGCGATCCGCCTCTGTCTGGACCAGTCACGCTCAGTTGTGGTGACGCCAGGGAACAAGAATTTCTGCCTCTACCCGCAGCCTGACTCGTTCGGCTCCATGTACCAGCCGCAAGGCACAGGGGCCCAGCGGTGGGGCTGGTGCGACTCGCAGCCGATTTTCTACTACGGGAAGTCCCCGATTCAAGGGCTGCGCTTGGAGGCTTGCACGTTCCGCGTGGTGACAAATGACGGTTGCGACAACGGGCACCCATGCCCCAAGCCGCTCTCGTTCATCAAAAAGCTGGTGGGAAAGTGCAGTCTGGCCGGGGAAACCGTTCTGGACCCTTTCATGGGTAGCGGAACTACGGGCGTGGCCTGCGCCGATCTAGGGAGAAATTTTATCGGCATCGAAATAACCGACACCTATTTCGACATCGCCTGCGAGCGCATCGAGAACGCCCAGCGGCAAGAGCGCCTGTTCGCCTAGCCAACCTATCGGATATGCCCCATAATCCCCCTCGCCCGCAGCCGGACGCCGCTCCCCTCGGCGTCGCTGCCAGCCAGCCTGATGCGGCTGCGGGCGACCTGTGAGAAGGGAGCGCAGCCCGGAGGTACTGGCGGCGCACTGGCAGGCCGAAGCGGAGCGCCAGAGCCTGCTGACCGCCAAGGCCGAGGCTGCCGCGCTACAGTGGCAGAAATTGTGCGCTGCGGCAATACTCGACGCGGCTTGCGAGGGGGCGGATAGGGCGATTCAGGAGGGCCGGACCTATCTTGCCGCGCACGGCTGGCCTGAATCCAGCCAGCGCGATTCTGGCGCGTCCTAGCCCGCTTCCCGCACGACCGGAAACCTCCCCAACTGCCGTGCACCCCGGAACGCGGGCCAGCGGCTCGCCTGCTGGATGGCGTCCTCTGGACTGTATGCGGTCACGGTTCCGACCTCCGCGATATTGCCGACGTTATCCCCAGGCTCCCTCGGGTTAGGGGTAGGGCTGCGCTGCTGGTAGACGGTGAAGGCGGGCATTACGTCCTCCGGGTAACGGTGAGTAGGAGCCATCCGGCGAGGGTGGCGATGCGTTCGGCCAGCAGCACAGCCTCATGCGCCGTGCGGCCTGCGACGGCTATCGAGCGCGGGCGGTTGGGGTCGTGCGGGCGGAGGTAGATCATCCTGTAGGTCATTACCCGTACCCGTCCCCGGACCCGTCCCCGGACCCGGACCCGTACCCGTCCCCGGACCCGGACCCGTACCCGGACCCGGACCCGGACCCGGACCCGGACCCGTACCCGTACCCGTCCCCGTACCCGTCCCCGGACCCGGACCCGTACCCGTA
>JAAOEI010000053.1_pt1 | contig 40662 bp, 55 predicted proteins | sample 7059261 | NCBI WGS metagenome assembly JAAOEI01 (sample SAMN14008812, study PRJNA610033) | viral metagenome | isolation source: viral particles filtered from seawater | place: China: Hangzhou Bay, Yangshan Deep Water Harbour | collected 2017-10-31 | reverse complement strand
ATTCGGGGCGGTCACACGAAGCGTACAGATATTGTGCCGCAAACTCTAAAAGCATTGGATCGTCTTTGAAATGCCCTAAACCACGATTACAGTGGTTACAAAGCATTCCGCGTATTTGCCCTGTTGCGTGGTCATGATCAACAACTAACTTTTCTTTGACGCCACAAATAACGCACTGATCTATAGATTTTTTAATATCTATAAGGGCTTCGTCCGAAATAGAAGCTCTATGCCTACCTCGACAGTTTGCACTTCTATACGTAGAACGACAAGCTCTGCACCAGCTATCAAAGCCAGATTTAGTTTTGTTGTGCAAAGGAAAATTTACCGCGTCAAGCGGTTTTACTTTTTTGCACCGAGTGCAGATTTTTGTTAGCAGTTCCATGCTTTTAATGATAGTGCTTTACGCGTTGGCTTACCGTTTGGCTTCTTCATCGGCCCCGGCATCCCACTCATTCTCGCGCAAAAAGATTTCCTCCTGCCAGCGTCTTTTTCGTTTTTTGGGTGAGGCGCTGGGGGTTTCAAACCGGGCTTTCCGGGATTGGCCGCGTTGTACGAAGCCCTCCCCTTCGCGTTCAGCCCACCTTTCGGATTTTTCCCTTCTGCTCTTTGCCATGCTGGTGTCTTTGCCATTACGCCGCCGTGCTCAAGGTTTCCTGTGCCGCTTTCATCGAGGGGTACAGCACATCATTTCCAAAGTCACTCTGGTACTCATGAATGCCCATGTGCCCCAGCTTGATCGTCGGATCCACCCAGATCTCCGTACCAACTTCCCGAGCGCGGTCACAGAACAGGAAGTCCTCACCAATATAGCCCTCCGGCGTCACCTTGAAGTCGAAGAAGCTGTACAACTCGTCGTTTCCTTCCAGCGTATCTTTGTGCTTCCACTCCGGATGAGCATCACGGAGCTTCTCAAACACTTGGCGCTGAATCATCATGAAGCCGGTGGCAACACGATAGGCCTTTACAAGACCTCTGCCATCCATCGAAATACTGTTCTGCTTGCCGTATACACCTTCTCCGCCATCAAGCGACAGGATGTAGACTTTTCCCGGTTTGCGCGATTCGTACGCCCCCGCCACAATCCCTTTGCTCTGGTTCCACGCCATGAGACGCAGAATCGAATCCGGCTCAAACGTCATGTCGGCGTCGATAAACATCAGATGATCGCAATTGGACTTCAGGAAATTGTGCGCAATCACATTTCTTGCGCGGGAGACAACCGAACAGCCGCAGATGCTGCTGACTTGAATCTCGATACCGTGTTCCAGAACTTGTTGCCCCAGCCGCATAAGAGACACCGCCATCTTGACGCCCACCTTGTGATCATAGGCAGGCAGTCCGATCATCAGTTTCTTTCCGGCAAGGTCATAGCTCTTTTGGTTTTGCATGGGTCATCCACAGTAAAGGGTGCATTTGGTTATTTGGGTCAACGTCACAACTGCAAAATCCGTGTTGGAAGAACGACCAACAAGAATTCCTTCTCCGGGAATATGAAGCGATCCCGCCGCCGCCGTTGATGCTGGCGTATCCACATTGAGAATTGTCGTACCCGTCGTGCCGTTCATGGTCACGGCAATTGAACCCGCAGAAGCGGCACCAACATAGGAATACCCCTTGATCCGGGTGCGCGGCAGCGCAAGCCCTGCGGCAAAACCAATGCTGATATTGCCCGTCCCCGCACCTCCAGCCGTGATGCTGGTGATGGACTGCCAGTAGGTAGTTCCCGTGGAAGTGGGGTTGCCGCCTGCCTGAGTGACGGTGGTAACGGTGTTGGAGCCAACAGGAACGCCAACGATTGTGTAAGTCGAGCCGCTGTCATCTCCCGAAGAAGTAAACGTCAGCCTGTACCCGCACCCGTTGAGCGCCCCCGCCGCAATGAAATTGCTTTGCAGCAAAGTCAAGGCTCCCGCACCACCAATCGCAGCGGCGGCGCGGAAATAGGTAGAACTCGCCGCTGCGGGGCTTACTGCCCAGACATCAGCCTGTGTGGACATGAGTCCCCCCTAATTATTGCTGAGACGCACTAGGAGTCTGTGCGCCGTCCGAATTGCGAACCACGTACTCAACAGACACAGTTGCCGTGCCCGTAGTCGCCGCCGTGCCCGTACCGGCATACGTGGAGGAGATGTACAGATCGGAGGTACCGATATTGATCCACGTAGAGGGAGCCGCCAGAACAAGCGTTGCGCGTCCGGTGGTGATGTTCGCCGCTGAAGCGGTGACTGACGCAATGGTTGTGCTACCCGCCTTGATCGTGATCGTGTTATCCGTGCCTGCGTTGAACGCCACAGTAACGTCAAGATAGACGTTCAGGATCTGCGAACCTGCGGGGATCGCAAACAGGTTGTTTGCGGAGGTGTCGGCTTTGGTGGTGACGCCGGATTGAGCTACGACAGTGCAGCCGGTATTGCGGACGTTGGTGCCGACAGTGGTGCCGGTGGTGTTCTTGATGGTGCCAAGCAGCCAAGGCCCAAGGTGAGTTGCGAAACCCATGGTGATCTCCTAGTTTATGAATGTGGTGCCGCCATCGGTAAGTCTGCTAGGCCAGTTGGCGGCATACAGATCTTTCTACTCCCTATTTTTGGGGGTGTCAAGGACCATAAAAAAGGCCACCCGAAGGTGGCCTTAGTTAAGCTAAGTGTCTGATTCTTAGGTTGAACCAGACGAACCAAAGATACCAAGCGGGTCACTCCAGCCAAACGAATACCGCTCGCGGCTCTTGTAACGGACGTTTCCGGTATCGAAGTCACCGTCCATGGAATTCTGAAGCGGCGTCCGAATAAAGTGTTTCAGGCCATTCGGAACATCCGTCATCAAAAACCACGCGTTCGTATCCGTCAAAAAGTGGTTCACACGGAACCCTTCCGGAATAGAACCCATCGTCTTGATCGCGTTCACATCATTGTCCGTGGTTCCCACGCGAAGCTCGGTTTCGAGCAGACGGGTAGCAACGAACATGAGGTTGGGCGGGACGATCAGCTTCTTCGGCTTGGCGGCAATCAGCAGCGAGCGCTCATCGGTCCATCCGGCGATCTGAATCACTGCGGCCTCAAGAGAGGTTTCATTCAGGTCCGACTGGGTCGTGAACGTGTTGCTGTTGGTGCCACCGGACACCAGCGGATGGTCGGTTGCGCAAAGAACTTTACCGTCACCGCCCGTGTAGCCGGAGGTAAAGGCATTGTTCAGGATAGCAGCACCCTTGACCTGCTTGGTGTACGCCATCGCACGAGCCAGCGCCTTAGTGTACCGGGACGACAGGCTGTCGTACAGGTTGTCCTCAATCGCCTCTTCGGTGACCGAGAAACCCAGAGCAATGGTTTCGTGGTTGTAACGGGCGGTCCATGCTTCCTGCGCGTTGTCGTAGGCAATTGCGTTGCCTTCGTTCTTCACAGGAGCCGCCGAGAAGCCCGACAGTTTGGTTTCTTCTTCAAACGAACGCTCGGAGGTTTCGGTCTCGAAAATCTCCTTGTGCTCTTCGCCGTAACGAGCGTACTCCATGCCAAACAGGGCGTTCAGGCCGGGGAGAAGCTCTTTCAGTAGTTGTGCGCGTGAAATAGCCATTATTTATCCCCTTATACGCCAGTCCAGCTACGATAGAGATGCACGTTTTGGTTCCAAGATACCAGAACCTCAACGAACGACCCGGATGCAGGTGCAGTATCCGGGACCACATCAACGATTTTGAGAGGCACCGTCGAGGTGGTAACGGACGAATTGAGAACAGCTTGCGCCGAATCTCCCGTTACCGTGCTGCCGGCGTTCGCCACCCATGCCACGTTGCCACCCACCAGCGCCGAACGTGCCGCTTGCGCGACAACGGTAGTGGCGGAGACGATAGCCACTTTCATGACGACATCGGGATCGTCGGTGATATACGCAGTAGTCATATTCGGACCATCAACCGTGTTGGAGATGGTTGCCGGATAGTACTGCGAGAAGACACGCTGCCCTGCCGAGTTCACGTACGAGCAGCCCATGAACACGCCAAGGAAGTCATTGCCAGAGTTGGTCGAAGTCGCGTTATTCACGCAACCGTTTGCGGACATGACCACAAGGTCACCAAAGAAGATATTGGTGGCGTGGCCAGACGCAATCGGAATCTGACGGGTAGAACCAGCAAAAACCTGACCCCCCAACAGATTGACCGGACGAAAGCCGTAAGGCTTATCTACAGTCGGGTATGCCATTGTTTAACTCCTAAAGAATGTGTTTACCTTGACCCCCGACCAAATGAGGTCGTGGACTTGCGCTCATTGAAGAGCGGCATCCGGGGATCATTGGTTTTCATGAAATTGTTGTCCACAGATTCCACTTGAGATTTGCTTTGCTGATTGAACCAATCAGCGCGTTGCCGCACCATCTCTTCGGGAGCCTTGCACAACATCAGTCCACCCACCTCGACATTGCCCTTGAACCGGCTGTTGGGGTCGGCGTACAGCATCATTTCAGGATGGTCTTCAGCCTTGCACGGCTCCCAACCTTCCCTCAGCTTTGCGGAAGTATTCGTGGGGTCAAATTGCCCCATGATCGCTGTCCGGATCCACCTGAACGCAAAACCCGGAATGGGCTTGGGTTCCGGCAAGATTTGTGGAGGAGTCCACGCTTTTTTGCGCTGCGTAGTTTCCCTGCTTTCCAACTCACGAGCGAGACGATTATCGGGTTTGTCAGCCATTGTAGTTCCCTAATTTAACGACTTCTTTTGCGTATGTTTCGGGTGAAAGCCCAAGCTTTTTTGCTAGTGCAACTTGAGTTGCAGTCAGACGCACCATATTCGGAGCAGTTGACCGTGTTGCGGGGGCTACTACAGGCGCAGGCTTTTTACGAGCCTGTTTTGCATCATCCACTCTAACAGTCGTTAAAGTGTCTTTTTTGCGGACTATTTCCGACTCGTCAACCTCAGCAGTATCGTCAAACTGTTCTGGAAACCGTTTACGCATGGTAGAGTTAACTGTGTCGTAATACTCATCACTACGCGGGTCCATACCCGAACGAACCAACTTCTCATGCAGACCCAAGGCGAGGCTGGTCATTTCCTCATCCACTCCAAACCAAGTATTCTCTTTCCTCCAAGCTTCCGCTTTGGGGTCAATAACTTGGCGGGGTTGTGGGGGTTGGGCCTGTTCATATTTGGTTTCTACACTATCTGAAGTTTCCTGTAAAGAGGGGCGAATAGACTGAACTTCCCGAAGCTTGAGTTTTGCATCGGTAAGCTCTTCTTGTGCGTCCGCAATCATATCGGCATCGCCTGCTTCGTACGCTCGCTTGAGACGTTCTTTGGCAGTAGCGATATCGTTAGTAACCGCTTTGGTTACTTCTGATACAAAAATCTGTTCTCCACGACCAAGTCTGCCGCGCAGTTCCTTTACTTCCTGTTCTTTGGCACGAGCGTAATTAAGGGCTTCTTCTCGCTCCCGGATGGCGGATTCTTTCACCCTACGCTCGTCGTGCCAGACTTTTTTCATCTGGCTGAGGCGTTTTTTGACCTTTTCCGAATACTCCTCCAGATCGTCCTGTTCCAACTCGGTTACCACTTCCTTAGGAAGAGGTTCGCGCCCCCTGTCCGCCGGAGGGGTGTCATCGACAATCTCGACCTTGATATCCGGGGTATCTACACCCCCCACCTTTTTATCCGGTTCAGTCGTGTCAACTTCATCCGGAAATTTGTACCCTGCATCAGCCATGATGTCTCCTTATGCCCGTGAAATACCGCGAGGATCTTCAACAACACCTTCAACGGTGTCGTCATTGATGAGGCGAAACTCACGCCCGTGAATTTTCAGGCGCGTGCCTGAATTGGGGCGCACCAGAACAAAATCGCCTTCCTTGCACCAAGGGCCGGTAGGAAACCTTGCCCCGTCCTTGTAGCAATCGGGGCCAAGCTTCATTACGAAGAGAACGGTGCTGAGTCGCTCTTCGTAGTTGATGGTGGCGTCGGCTTTCACAATTCCGCTGTCGAACCTGTCCTCGATCTCGGGGACCATGCATAGAATATGGAACCCGGAGGGGTCCGGTATCTGCTTGGCCTTCTTTTCTGCTGTTTCGGGCAATGGTGTGGCGGCTTCACCAACCAGAATCTCACTCATCGGCGTCTGTCTCCAGTCGTTTTGCAAGGTCTGATATGAGTTCACTTGCGGTATTCAGACCCTGAATAACACCGCAAATCCTTTTGTACTCGGCAATCTCTTCCACAGATCCTTGCGCCAAAAAGGCGGTCAACTCTGCAATACGCTCTGCGTATTTGGTCTTGAGGTATTCAAATTCAGAGGAAAAATTCATTTAGTTTTCCCTGTATTTCTTTCCTGCTTGGCACGACGCTGCGCTTCAAGTTGCGCCGCGTGTTTCTCACGGTTCATGCGCATCATTTCCGAGTGCCGTTGTGCAGCCTCGGCCTGCTCACGGGCATGCTTTTCCATGTCTTTTTGCTGCTCCAGCGCATGCGTCTGCTGCCCATGCAGCACCTCCTGCATCCGCGCTTCACGGTCCATTGCCGGTACCGCCAGATCTTTCAAGAGTGCCGCTTCCTTAAGCTTCAACTCGTCGGCCTTGGCCGCAGCGTCCATGAAGTCTTTCTTCTCTTTGCGCTTCACTTCCTGCGCCTTGATCTGAAGCTCCTGCTGCTGCATCTGAATGAGCGGATCCTGCAACTGCTGTTGCGCCTGATGCTGGGCCATTTCCCCTTGGCTTTGACGAAGCAACTGCTGCGCAGCCTGTGCAACCAGCGCAGATAGCTGCACCTCCACCATGGGTGCAAGATGTTCTTCAGGAGACGGTAGCGGTGCCCCAAGCTGTTTCTCTATCTCACGGCGATATTGGAACGCCACATGCTCCATCACATGCGCCTGTGCTGCTGCCATGATTGACTGGGCCTGTGGATTCTGCCCCATGATGGCGGCAAGTTTGGGATCTTTCATTACAGCCAGATGCACACCCAGATGCGCTTCGTGGTCCTGATACATGAACGCCTTGACCGGCTTTCCATTCATGATTGCCATGTTTTCCGACACAGGATCAACCGGCTTCATATCGTCTTGGGAAGGCACGATCTTCTCGAAATTCTTGATCCCCAAGACCTCCAGCATCTGCCTGTGCAGATAGGCCATGTCGTACAACTGCGGGGCATTCTGCGCCATCTGCATGGCGGCTTGATACTGCACGACCTTCTGCGCCATGGTAGCGGCGTTAGGATCCGACACCGGGATGACATCGACCTGATCGTAATCGGACTGTTTGGCCTTGCGGCTTCCGTACTCCGGCTGATAGCTGTATTCGGGGGGCGTGTTGTCGCGAATGATGATTTTGAGAAGCTTGAACTCCTGCTTCATGGCGTAGTGGATCCGCGCCTGAACCGCGCTCATCACTTTCAGCAACCGTTCAAGAACCGCCAATGTAGTGCCTACAGGAGCCTGTGCCGACATATCCGATACGTTCAGATCCGCCGTGGCCGCAAACTTCTGCCCATCCAGCACGATCTTGTCCATCAACATGGAAAGCGTCTGGCTCGGCTCCTTGTACGGAAGTGGCAGGATGTTGTCGCGAATCGCACCGCTTGGCACATCCACATCCCGGAATTCACCGGGGGCAATCGGCGTGTCGTCGCCCTTGATGCGAAGTCCTCTGGATTTCAAGCCTCCGGGAAGATTGGATAGCGTGCCCGCATCCACAAGCTGACGCAAAAGGGAGGTCGCAGCCTGTGTATGCCCACCGATCAGGTGGATAAGACCAAAGTAATAGAATCCAAAGCCGGGGATGTAGCCGTAATGCACGAAGTGCTGGCGTTTTTTCTTTTGCTTATCATCCTCCAGCCAATTCCTGCGAATGGCAAGGACAGTCTGCGTGCCTTTTTCGATGGTCACCACATAAGGAAGCGCAATTCCCGTAGGGTCGCCATTATCGTCCTTGTCCTCATACCCCGGCAGATCGATATCAACATGCATCTCAAGCACTTGGAACCGGCTGTCCACAGAGGCATTGAAACCCTGATCAAGGGCTTTCTGTTTCTCCACATCGTCCATGACCCGCATGGGTTCGCCCAGATCGACATCCCGGTAGAACCCCGCTACTTGCAGTTTGACCAGTTCATTCTTGGTCTTTCGCATTTTGTGGGTAACACGCTCGGCAGACTCAAGATTGGCTGCGCCGTACGGCACAACGATGTCTTCAGCCGGTATGAAAGGCGCGGCGGCTCGCTCTATTGAAGGGTCGAAGTAAATTTTCTTGAAGGCATTGCCCGACAGACACATGGATATCAGCATGCGCTCATGCTCGGGCCGGTACTCCTTCATGACCTCGGTCAACTGATAGTTCATGTCGTCCTGAACGCGCACGGCGGCTTCTTTTTTCTCCGGAGTCTCCTTGCCGACCAAAAGCGTCTTGACTGGCCCCATGGCGGGGAACGTCTCCATGATCGTCTCGGACTGGAACTTGACGGCACTCTCCATCAACAGGGGATGGAACACCCCGCACGCTCCCGACCAAGGCTCGGTTCTCTCCTCATACTTCAGACCAAGGAGTTTCAGCCCCTTGACGTAGGTGTCAAGCCAGTCTTTACGGGAGGACACATCCGAGTCGTAATCCCCCAGCAGATCACCGGCCAGAGTTGCCAACTCACGCTCATCCATTTCCTCGGCAAGATTGGCACCAAAATCATCCCCTTCTCCCGGCCTGATCTCGATCTCGACATCACCTACGCCAATCTTTACCGACTCGGGATCCTCGATTTCAATTTCAATATCCGGTTCTGCGGCAAGGGCTTGCAGTCCTTGAGGCGCTTCATAGAGTGCTTTGTCCATGTTTGTTGCCATGTCCTATCCTTTAATAGTATCCGGCACGGCGCTTTGACTTAAACATTCGCACAGGATCCTTCTCGTCGCTGATCAAGCGCAAAAACCCGCCTTGCCTGAAACGCATCAAAGCCAGCGTGGTTGCATCCACCAAGTCATCGTGATCCCCCGCAGGGAACGCCGCTACCTCGTCCACCAATTCTTCGGCCCAACGGGTCTGGGGTGCCCATACAATACCAGAGGCAAAGAAGTCGGACACGGAATTCAGCCGCGCTATCTTGTCCTGCCCCTTGCTCGGGGTGAACTCCTGCACGGGGATCCCCATGGCCCGTAGCTCATATATAAGAGGCGCACCGGAGGCTTTTTTCTCCACGATCAGACTCACAGGAGTGCTTGGAGAATCCCAGTCACGGTAGTGCTCGTAGGCTACTTTCTTCAACTCCGGAAACTCCAAGCGCTCCTTGAAAGAGTTGAGCAGGATTATGTTCGCGTTACCCGTCGAGGTGTCATCCGGAGAACGCTCGGGCCACCATACCCCCCATGTAGTACAGGCACTGAAGTCCGCACGGTTGTGTTTCTCAAATGCCGTGTCCCATGACTGGATGATGAAATCACACGGGGGCGGGGTCTCCTCCGTCCACCATCGCCACCATTCACGTTTGACGATGGCCCCCTCTTCGGAGACCGGATTCTGCTGATATTGCGCCGACCATTGGTAAGCAGGCATCGATGCCTTGGTGCGAAGAAGCACCTCCAAGGGCCACTGCTCGGGCCAGAGGGATTTCTGGACAATCTGCACAAACCCCTCTTCATCCGGGGCTTCCTTTTCCATGATGGCGGGAAACTCGACCACTTCGTACTGGTCGGCCCCCTCATTCATCACCATGTCCTTCACGACCCGTCCCGTCAGATCATTCAACGCCCAGCGGGTCTGCACGATGGCTACCCGTCCCCCCGGCATCAAACGTGTTCTTGCACCCGTGGTAAACCACTCGTACGCCCTGTCAAAGACATCCAGATTGCCGTTGATGATGTCCTGCTCGTTATGGGGGTCATCAATCAGGAGAAGATCCGCACCGCGCCCCGCAATTGCACCGCCCACACCAACGGCAAAATACGCCCCGCCATGATTGGTATGCCACCGCCCTGCACTTTTGGAATCCTGACTGAGTTCCACGCCGTTTTTGCCGCCAAATACCTGCTTGTACCGCTCACTTGCGATCAAATTTCGCACTTTACGACCAAAATCCACGGCCAAATCCGCCGTATGGGACACCATCATCACCTTCTGGTCGGGGTGATTGCCCAAAAACCATGCAGGAAAGTAATAGGAAACAAGGTGTGACTTGCCAAAACGCGGGGCTATGTTGACCGCAATCCGGTCTTTTCGCCCGTAGGCGAGATCTTCCAACAGTGTTGCAAGCTTTTTATGGTGTTCACCGATCTTGTAGGCTGGCTCGATATAGGTTACAAAATCCAGCAGGGTCAGACGAGCCGCTCGCACGCGTTTTCGCTGCTCCAACTCCTCCAGAAGCCCGATAACTTCCTCTTTTTGCGCCGGATTGAGCTTATGGAGATTGGAACGCAGGGTATTCAGATCCAAAAATCACTCCTAGGGTTCGGATCCATCCGCATCCACCTTCAGACGCTGCACAAGAGCACTCAATTCTTCCACTCGCGGGGGTGAAGCATCGTCTATGGACGCTATTTCCGGTGCTGGCTCTTCTTCGCCCTCAACCAACTGCGCTAACCCCATATAACGCTCCAGTTTCTGGTTGAGTTCCTCTTCCAACTCTTCATCGGACTTGTTTTTGTGCGTAATTTCCAGCCTGTCGGTAAACAAACCCACATCTTTCATCTTGCCCAGCAATTCCAGCGCCCGAATGCGTATCTTGCCGTCCGGATTTTCAGAATCAAGGAGCAATTTGTTCTTGGTGTACTCCCGAATACGCACGGCGCTGTTGATCAACTCGTGGTCATACTCCGACAGCATCCGATCCAGATAATGCAGTGAGGCATTGGGGTACTTGGCAAGCGCAACAGGGCTGATTGCTGGCGCATCACTGTGGGTCAACCCGATAAATACTTCCCGCGCAATGTCTTTTTCCTCCTCATTGGCGGAAGAATCGTCGGGGAACAGCCTTTTTATCGTATTGCAGGCAAGTCTCGCCCGTTCAAGCATGGGGATATCTGAAAGATTCACGCTTTCAACGGGGATATGAGGTTGTGGCGTTATATGCACGGACGGGGTTATACCATATTTAATAGGGGGTGGGGTGTGGGAGGTAAAATTTTTACAACCGGGGGTGTTCCTATAACAAGGGGGTGGGGTAATTGTCAGTACTTACTAACTTATGAGGGTGGAGTGGAAAAATAGGGTGGAGGTTCGTGCAAAACACAGCAAGGAGGGAGCGAGCGGGACTCCTAATTGCCAGCGGGGGGTTGGGTGTGGGTGGGGTCGCGCTAGGCTGCGCGGTGTTAACGGTTAACACTATCTGCTGTCATCCATTGACTTCTCATAGGATAAGAGTACAATGGGAACCAGTCGAGGCAATCATGCCGAGACAACACAGGAGATACAAAGATGAAAGCTCAATACGCAACGATCAAAGCGGCGGTGATGGCATCCCTTGGGATCGCGGATCAGGCAATGGAGTGCCGAACCTCTCTGCAAGATGCACTCACAGCAGAGTGTGGCAAGGCTGGTACCGCGAAAGCGGATGCGGCATTCAAGCTGGTGCGCGATACCCTGACCAAAGGTATGACCAAACGCAATGAGACGTTGAAGGCGGCAGCAGGGAAAAAGACATCGGAGCTTGATGCGAACGGCAAACTCTGCCGTATGCACATGCTGCTGTCGGTTACGTGGTCGAACCTCAAGCCCAGCGGCAGGGCAAACAAAAAGAAAGGTGCACGCGCCGGGAAGGTTGCTGTAACCAAGGTGCAAGGCGTGGCGAAATCTCAGGTGCGAGTGATCGCAACGAAGCCGAAAAAGCTAGCCGACACGCTGCGAGTGATCCTCGCAACGATTCAGGCGACCGAAAAGCCTGAGTATCAGGATGTTCCGCGCCTTGTCGCGGCGCTACAAGTCGCAATCGACGCAGCGGTGTAGCACTTAGCCCCGGAGCCGAAAGGTTCCGGGGCTAACCTCGAAAGGATTGGAAATGAACGAAGAACGCGACACTATCGCCGCATGGATTGCGGCGGCGCTCGCCGCTCCGGTGGTGTACGATTCGGAGGGTGATTGGAAAGACGCGGCAGCGGCGCAACAAGACACCGCACTAGAATTCCTGTCAGAATTTGTGGCGGGAACCGGCGGCGAAACCCGCCGCCTCATTCTCGCGGCGATCCGCGAGATCGGGAAGCAGGATGCTTCCCTTGCGCCTCGTAGTTGGGGTGAATTCGTCCGATCTCATCGGATGGACTAGTAACATCCAGCCCCGCCAGCCCCGCGCTGGCGGGGCTTTTTTTTCGCCCAAAATCTGCCGCGCCCAGCGCGGCGTTGATGCCAGTTCTTTAGTGGTCGGAGGGCGGGCGGGTGAGCGGGCGGGCGGGTGAGCGGGCGGGCGGGTGAGCGGGCGGGCGGGTGAGCGGGCGGTGGCTTTGTGTTAACCGTTAACACGCCATAGGATGAGGTCACACAGCGCGGCACACGCATCCGTGTTAACCGTTAACACGCCATAGGATGATGCGGCTGTGCCGCATGGGAACGGGCATCGGGTAGTGGGGTCCGTGTTAACCGTTAACACGCCATAGGATAAATTCATCCCCTTTACATTTTACAACACAACCTATGACGCGTTTTTTCTATGTTTTGGGAATGTAAAACCCCGAAAAACGCACCCCTAATAAAATCAATCACTTAGCATTTTTCATTGTGCAGCGCAACACGTTTTTGGCACTTTTTTTCGGGATTCTTCAATCAAATCAAGCGTGTACCAAATGTTCCAAGAAATTACTTTTTGGAACACGTTTTGGAACACGTTTTTAGAGGGCACGATTTGTTCTAAGTTATTGATTTATATATATATATATATATATATATATATAGTAGTAGTAGCGTGTTCCAAATGTTCCAGTTTTTTTGGTGTATCCGGCTGGGAAATTTTTTCCCCCTTTACATTGTACATATCAACCTATAACGCGTTTTTTCTATGTTTGGTCAAGAACCTCGGCTGGCGGTTCAAGAAAAAAAACTGGAACATTTGGAACAGACCCAATTTCCCCTGCCCATTCATGTACCTGCGCGTGTTCCACGGAATCATCTTTAGGAACATTTGGAACACGCATGATTTCATTACCTTTTCACCCATTTCCTGTTGCGTCGCAGCAAATACGCTGGAACACATGCTTTACATTTAACTTATCGGTGTTAACCGTTAACATTTCATAGAATAAGTGTCTTCCCCACCCTCATGTAAAATACTTGACATATACCTTTGTTTACGGTATAATAGTCATAGGATGTAAAAGTAATCAGTAAGTAGGGTTCGGCAGGACCGGACCCCCGTGTTAACGGTTAACACGGAGACTCAAACGCTCTTTAACAATTCATACGATGTGCCCGGAGATGCAGTACTCCAGTCGTCCGACAGGACGCGCAACAAACTCACGGTGCATGTACGCAGCGGGAAGCCGAGGTCAACACCACGCAGCGCGAGCAGGACGTAGCTCGCAGGCGCAAGTCGTGGATGCCCTAGCAGAATCAGGGGCTATGCCAGACGCCCAGAGGTGCCCAGTCAGAACGATGGGCGGGGACAGGGAAAAAGACCTGTCGCAGTACCCACACCAACCCAAGCGTATCAACACCCATGAAACAAGTAGGTCTTGCGCGTAATGCAGGGACAGGCGGACTCCGGTGCGGTAGAGGGGGCAGTAGTAGGTCTTGGGAATGCCAACCCGACCGGCGATGTCGCGTGACAGGCGCTCGCCCCACCCCTCCCGCAGGACTAACAGCATGGGAGAACCCATGCCTTACGGGGTCGACCCGCTGGCAAACCCAGAGTCGAAACAAAACCGGCAACAGCAGCAATGATCAACCAACCGCGCCTTGACGGAAATCCGTCAGGGCGCACCCAACAGGGTGTGCGTCGTAGGTGAGGTGGTATGCAGAACGGGTATCACCTCGCAGCGCCGTGTCACACCCTGTTGGGTGTTAACGGTTAACACCATTAACTTTACAGGAGAAAGCCAAGTGAAACCCTATGCAGAACGCATGGAAGCAGGGATGTTTGACGAGACCACACGCTCCCTCGTGGGGCGTTGGAAGCATACCTACAGGTATGCCGCGTACATCGAGCGCAAGGCGGAATGCCGAGCGTTCGGTCAGAGGCTCGCGGCTTCTGGCCTGATGAAAGCCGAGCGACGGGACTGGACCAACATCCTGCGGTTCGCGATGTCGGACAAGGCGATGTTCAGCACCGTGTTTTGCGGTTCACCGATTGACATCCTGCACGTTCTTGCAGGGGAGGATGTGGGGTATGCAGTCCGTAACGCGTGGGAAGACAATTGGGAAGGTGTATGGCAGTACGAGCAGTGGTATTGCGAATCTCCCTATTACACACTACATGGTTTGCATGTGAGCGAGGAAGACCCCTCGCAGGTTGCGTTTGCGGAGACGCTGGACAAGTTGCTTGCAAACAAGTTCACGCGCTGCAAGCCGGGACGGTATCTGACGCGGTTCTTCGGTGATGTTCTGACGGAGGATCAGATCCGGGCGTACACCCAGCGGTTCGCGGCTCGTCTGCTGGAGGGGGAACTCCGGTTCATCGAGAACGATGACCCCGATGGCTGGGTGCGCGTGTACCGCGACGGACCCTCCTCCTGCATGCAGGGTGAGGACTGCGTGAAGGTCTATGCCCGCGAGGGTAACGGGTTGCGGTTGGCGTACATGCAGCGCGGAAGTGAGATCGTGGCGCGGTCCATCGTGCGGGATGACGAGAAGCACTATATCCGCATCTATCCGGGTATGGATGACAACCACCGCATCCACACCATGATGCAGACAGCGCTGGAAAAAGAGGGTTACACCCGCAACAGGGACCTGCACGGGATAGAACTGCGTGCCATCCGTTCGGGGAGAGACGATACCTACCTGATGCCGTACATCGACGGTGACACCCAGACGGTGTCGTTCGAAGGTGATCGCTTTGTGATCGGGGGCGGGGATATCTGTGCCACCAACACCTGCGGGACAATATCGCTTGAACCGGAGGAACGCTGCTACGAATGCAATGATGGGGTACACGAGGAAGATGCCTACTTCATCGAGGGTGAAGACATAGTGGTCTGTGAGTATTGTCTGGAGCGTCACTTCACCAATGCCATCGGGCGCAGGGGGCACCGCATCTGGACGCGGGATGAGGACACGGTCCATTGCGAGTCCGACGGTGAACAATATGTTGAGGATCATGCAAGTGACAACGGAGTTGGTCAATGCGATGTGAGCGGTAATTGGTATTCTGAAGTTGACCTGTGCCAGACCGCTGACGGGAGGGTGTATGTGGGCCGCTGTACTCCGCTTGATGTGGAGGATGCGGAGGGTAATCCCCATGCGCTCACCGAGGATGTGGTCCGGACACACGACGGACGCATGATACGCGAGGACGAGTCGGTGCAGCACAACGGGTTGGTCTACCATCAGGGCGACGAATTGCCGGAGGGTGGTGAACCCGACCCGCTCGCTGTCGTGGTGCCGTACACGGGCACCGTGCCGTGGGAAGTGGACACCCACACGCTGCCGCTGCCTCTCGATAACGACCGTGTTAACGGTTAACACCATACTCAAGGGGGACAATATGGACAAACGGATACAGAAAATGGTGCGCTATACAAGGGCGCACGGTAGCAAGGGTGAACGACTGTTCACCAAGCAGTTCATCATGCCCTATGCCCCGACAATTTTTACCGACCCGACCAACGGAGAGATCCTTTGTTATGTGATCGATGTGGCTGACAAGGCGGGAGTTACTCCGCCTGTGCTGTTCTCAAGCCATGTCGATACCGTGCATAACATCAATGACCCCGTGTATCAGGTCGTGACAGCGGATGAGGGGTGCGGGTTGCTCTTCAAGGAAGATGACATGCCGCTGGGTGCGGACTGCGCAGCGGGGGTGTGGGTCATGCTGCACATGATCGATCACAAGGTTCCCGGCACCTACGTGTTTCACCGTGGCGAAGAGCGTGGGGGTATCGGGTCACAGGGTATGGTGACTCACTACGAGCATTTCCTGCGCATGTTTGAGCACGCCATTGCGTTCGACAGGCGTGGTGAGAGTGATGTGATCACACATCAGGCGGGGCGGCGGTGTTGCTCGGATGAGTTCGCCGGGGCTTTGGCCATGGCGTTGAACAACCTGAACGGGTTTGATTACGCACGGGATGATTCGGGCGTGTTCACCGACACCGCCAACTACATGGACATCATCCCCGAATGCACCAACATCTCGGTGGGGTACCACCATGAGCACAGTAAGAACGAGTACCTCGATGTATGGCATATGGAGAAGCTTGCGAACCGGCTGGTGGAGGTGTTCGGAACAGGTATCGACCTCCCGCTGGTGCGCAACCCGAATGATGTGGAATACAACGATACGTTCGGATCGTTGTGGGGGGATCGCTTCACGCTGGGATCGGATGTGCGAGCACCGGTAGATGCCGATGATGTGATCGAGATGCCGTTCAAGGACTTGGTGAAATGGGTGAGGGACGCAGAACCTACGGATGTTGCAGACTTCATCTGTGCTCTTGCGGAACATGCCTATGACACTACGGACGACCCTCGCCGGGATGAAGCATTGCAGTAAAGCAGAGTCGAGGCTGCTATAGCCCCTCGTCGGGTAGTGACGCCCGTGGGTCGGAAGGAAAGGCCCAGCGTGAACGAGCCGGTGTTTGACCGTATCGAGCCGGTAAGGAAAGCACAGCACGAAACGGCGGACTCTAAACTTTCGCCCCCTACAGTCCTCGGGGGCTTTTCTTTTTGGAGGTGACGATGCACGAATGCAAGCAATGCGGTGCGGACGTAGCTCCCGCACGCTGGGCGCTGGGGTACCACCTGTGCCTCCCCTGTGGGGAGCAGCAAGCCCGCGAGGAGCGGGAGGACTGGTGCGTGGTGCCTATGCACAAGAGCAACTACTTCCTCTGCACGGATCGTGCAGACCTGAAAGGTATCAACAACAAGGGAGGGCTGGTGAGATGAACTACAGAGAACCGTGGCAGGACGAGGGGTGGGAAGCCTTGGAGATCGTGCATGGTGTGCCGCCCCTGCCGGTGGCGTGGACGGTGGACGACGATGTGTTTGTGCGCACGGGGGACACCACCGAGCGGGACGACGGGTACGCCCTGATCGGGCAGCTTGAGTGGGTCGATACCCCGGATGATCCGGCAGACGACATGGGCTACAACGTGGATCGTTTGCGGGATTTTGTTTCCAAATGGAGAAAGGAAAACGTGAAATGGAGCTGAATAAATGGTCGGTTGTGCCGACGGCAGACAAAAAAGGGCTGGCATTGAAGCCGTTGGAAAGCGCACCACACATGAAAGTGTGTGTGGCAATCAGGGACGGCAAGCTCGAAATTAACGTCTATCACGACACTTTTACCCTCCCTTTGTCGAAGTTTCAGATGGCTATACCAAAACAAAAATGAAAGAGACAAAGCAGTTCAAGGTAGAGGTTGCAGGAAAGAAAGCATTGAACCGCAGCTTCGCCACGCGACATGCTGCTGAAGCGTACGCGGCAGTCGTCTACTACAAACACAAATGCACGGTGCGGATCATTGCGCCGAAACAGGAACTGCCGGAGGCATTGGTATGAATGTGGATACAAAGGAAGGAATGGCTGCTGCCGTGGCATGGCAGCAAAAACTGATCGACACGATACAGGAAGGAGGGTCATGGGCCATACCACGTAGCGGTACGTTGATCACGTTTCACAAGGATTCAAAAGTAGCTGTCATTGCCGAAGGTCTGTTCCCTGAGCCGACCATCAAACGTGTACTTACTCACATGGGTTGGACAATAAGGAGAGCATCATGAGCTTGAACTGGAGCATCGAAGGCATCAAGGACTACAAGGAACTGCTGGTGAAAGGTGTCGATAAAGACGGCGAGTTCGAACATACCAATCCTGTTACGGATGGGTTGGTGTGGATGACCATGATCGTCGATATCGGGCGCATTACGGAAGAAAACTGGAAGGAGTTCTACCTCCGAGTTAAGATGTACGAGGCCCTCAAAGGCCGATACTTCTACGACTATGAGGTTACGCCTGAACTTATCCAACGGCACATCGGGTTGGAAACGAATGTCACTACCAGCAAAGTGGCTTGGAACCGGAAGGTTCGCCTATGGATGAAGGAGCAGGTATCGACGACGGGGGAAAAATGGAATTGGAGTTGCGAGAAGATGAAATTGAAGCCATCCTGAAGTTTGATGGGAGTCAATTGCATGTGGCGTACACGATGGATCCACCTGCTTATATCGTGATCATCACAGGTAAAGGAAGGGTGTTCTCCCGTACTGCGGATGTACGGATAAGTGCCGTTCATCAAGTATGGGAGTTGTATCTCAAGTACACATCGGAGCACCCTAGCAAGCAGAACGATGGATACTGGATGTACGAAAACGCAATGGGTGATGTAGAAGTTCAACTAATGAGGAACAAGGGGAAACATAATGAGTGACATTCGTATGAGCAATACTGTCTCGCTTGCCGAGGCAACCGATCTGGTGCAGTACGTGGGTGAGAGCGTCTCGCTCATATTCAGGGGGGAGATAGGCATAGGCAAGTCCGCCATCCTGTCCACGTTGTCCGAGCGCATGCCTACGCATCGCCATGTGTACGCCGACTTGCCGACCTTCGATGTGTCGGACATGAGCGGGGTGCCGTTTACGGAGGTGGTGAACGGGGTGAAGGTGACGCGGTTTGCGCCCAATGCGCTGCTTAACGTGCAGTCGGGTGAGCCGGTGGTCATCATGCTTGATGAGATAGGCAAGGCGATGCGCCCCGTGCAGAATTCCGTGCTGCGCCTGTTGCATGAGCGCAGGATCGGGGAGTACGCCTTGCCTGAGGGTAGCATCGTGTTTGGCACGACCAACCTTGCTTCCGAGGGTCTGGGCGATGCGATACAGGCTCATGCCATGAACCGCTGCTCCTTTGTCACGGTGAAAAAGCCGAATGCCAAGCAGTGGGTCAGTTGGGCAGTCAATAACGGGGTGCATCCGGTAGTTATTGCATGGGTAGAGAAGTTTCCCGTATGCCTTGCATCCTACATGGATGGGGTGAAGGACAATCCGTATATCTTTTACCCCGGCAAGACCAACCAGCCATTCGTATCGCCCCGCAGTCTGGAGAAAGCGAGCCATGTGTTGAAGATGCGTGGCAAGGTAGGGGATAACGCTACGCAAGCGGCTATAGCGGGTGCGATTGGTGAGTCGGCAGCAATTGACTTGATGTCCTTCGTGCATACCAACGACCGGCTACCCTCATGGGAGATGATCATTGCCTCCCCGCAAACTGCCCCGGTCCCCTCACCTGAGGACTTTGCAGCGAACTATGTGACGGTATTCAGTGCAGTTACGTTGATTGATAAAGCGACCGTCACCCCGTGGTTGCAGTATTGCAAACGTCTCCCGAAAGAATATCAGGGGGTGTTCGCATTGAATGCTTTAGCGTCATCCAAACGGGCCTATCTGACAAACAACCGCACGTTTTCAGTATGGGCCACCGAGAACCAATACCTTGTGTAGGGGACAGAAACATGAGCCACATGACTGTTGAGCAACGCATCGAACGCGGGTCACTTGCCGTCATTACCCACACCAACTTCCGCGCATTGGGGGGTGTGGTGATGATGGGCAAGACATCCGTAAGTGATGAGAAAGGAATCACGGCATATACCGACGGTTTCAATGTAGCTTACGGCAGGCGATACGTGGAGGACTTGGGCGAAAAGGAATTGCACTTTGTCATCCTGCACGAAACCCTCCACAAAGCGTTGCGCCATCTGAGCACATGGTTGTGGATGTGGAAGGAAGACCCGGAGCTTGCAAACCTTGCCTGTGACTACGTCATCAATCTTCTGCTGGTGTTGTCTGACCCCGGTGGGAAGTTCATCTGCATGCCGGAGACAGGAGTTCTGGACCATAGGTTCAAGGATATGGATGCAGGGCAGGTGTACCGCATCCTCAAGCAGGAGAAAGATAGCGGCAAGGGCGCAGGGGCTGGTAATGGTGGGCAAGGGTTCGATGCGCATGGCTGGGAAGTCTGCGACAAACATACGCCCGAGACACGGCAGGAGATGGAGCAGACTGTCACCAAGGCACTACAGCAAGGTTCACTCCTTGTCGGCAAGATGGGTGGTGACCTGAGCCTTGCGATAGGCGACATCCTCGCGCCCCAAGTCAACTGGGTTGATGAACTTCGTGAGTTCGTGATGAGCCTGTGCTATGGACGCGAATTGTCCACATGGCGCAGACCACATCGTCGGTCGATCGATAGCGGCAATTACATACCGAGTGTTTATAGCGAGGCGATAGGTCGCATAGTTATCGGTGTTGATACTTCCGGCTCCATTGACGGCAAGTTGATCAATGCATTCTTGTCAGAAGTTGCGAACATCTGTGAATCTGTACATCCGGAGATGCTGGATCTGCTGTACTGGGATGCGAGGGTGGCGTCCCATGAGAAGTATGGAACGGGGCAGTATGACTCACTTATCTCATCAACGCGCCCCAAGGGGGGAGGGGGTACTAGCCCCTCCTGTGTATCACAGTATCTTGCAGATAACAGCATTCGACCGGAGTGTGTGGTGATGCTCACCGATGGAATCGTCGGCAAGGATTGGGGCAGCAATTGGAGCGCACCGGTTTTGTGGTGCATATCCGGCAACAAACGCACCGTGGCGACCACGGGTAAAACTATCCATATCAGGGGGTAACTATGGCAACCAAGGGAAAACCGTATAACAAAGTAATTCTCAAAGTCGGGTACAAACAATATGTTATGGAGGCTTCAGCCGCATTCGCATTCATGGCGGCAATTACGGACTGCGAAGAGTACTCCGAGGATTGGAACGCAGAAACAAAATCAAGCATCCCCAAGATAGCACCTGTGAATGATGTATTAACGTTCAGCGTATCAATGATTACCCCGGAGCGATATGCAATCGGGAAGATGACGTACAAAGCAAGTCAACTCAACGAGGAGAAATAAGATGTCCATTTCAAGCAGTGGTGTATTGGTAAACCTGTCCCTGTCTGTCTGGTCAGGCCGAAAGCTCGACAGGCAAGTGTCTGAAGAAGTAGATGTATCCAAAGCTACCAAAACCCGAGCGGGTAATTACCAGAAAAACCTGTTTGCGGGGGTGGGGGAGTTGGATAACATCCGCAAGATCGCAGGCGCAATAAGGAACTGGCATAACGTAGTCACGTTGCCGTGGTCCGACGGTGGAGACCGCTTGTTGCCTATGGCAGGTTTTGTTCCGTATAAATCACAACTGTCCTTGTTTTCTCAGGAGTTCGAAACGGCAAAGCAAGTATTCTGTGACAAGTACGTGAACCTTATTGCGGCGCAAGCTTTCACCATGGGGGCATTGTTTGACCGTGGGGAATACCCGGATGCGAAGAACATTGCATCCCGGTTTGCTTTGCGATACACTTTTTCTCCCGTACCTGAAGTTGGTGACTGGCGCATAGATGCCAGCGCGGAAGAAAAGCGGGAGTTGGAAGAGCAGTATAGGGATGCCTACGAAGAGAGGCACAAAAACATAACTAAAGAACTGTGGAACCGGTTGCACGGGTGTCTGACACATATGGCTGATAGGTTAGCCGATACACCCGAAGGGGAAAGAAAGATATTCAGAGATACTGTGCTGACCAATGCGGTCGAGTTGTGCGGCATGTTGACCACCCTGAATATAACCAACGATCCGAAACTGGAAGAAGCACGTAAGTCCCTTGAGTTGGCAGTCTGTAATCTGGACATCAAGGATCTGCGCGAGAGTGAGGGGGCAAGGCATGAAGTTCGTGCGCAAGTGGACGATATCCTCAAAAAGTTCAGTTGGTAATCTATGACTCCCGAAGCCAAAGTAAAGGCTCGGGTCAGGAAGATCTTGGATGACCTCGGGGTGTACTACTTCATGCCAGCAACGGGTGGGTACGGACGCTCCGGGGTCCCGGACTTCGTGGCTTGTGTACGAGGGGCATTCTGGGGTATCGAGTGCAAGGCAGGAGATAACCAACCTACTGCCCTGCAACACAGGGAGTTGCGCCTCATAGCAGCATCAGGAGGTATTGCCCTGTGGGTAAATGAAGTAACTATCAATGATCTAAAAAACAAACTTAACGAGGGAAACCATGAAACGCAAAGTCACTAAAGCATCACGGATTCGCAAGCTGTTGGCTAAAGGCATGACTGCCGGTGAAATCGCAAAGGCAGTACCCAGTACCACGCGTCAGGATGTATGGGTGCTGAAGTACCGGGATAAGCGTAAGGATAAAAAGTATTTGCCCAAGCCGGTACCCGCAGTATATGTCGCTACCCCGGAAGAAGAGGAAGCAATTCAGGCAATAGTAGAAAAACAGAAATCGGCAAACGCCGTGCAGATCGGCGGTGAGCATTACAGGGGCAAAGACATCCAGCCATGGGATGCGATACACGCGTGGGGGCTGGGGTTCTTCTCGGGCAATGTCATCAAGTACGTCGCACGACATCGCGAGAAGAACGGCATCGAGGATCTGAAGAAGGCGCGTCACTATCTGGACAAGCTGATCGAACTCATGGAGAAGGGGAAATGAAAAAGCACCGTCAGTACATATTTACTACGAAGAGGGGGCACTGGGCGAAGTATGTTGTCACGTACCCGTCCGGTACGCAGTTCTCGGGAGATCATTTCTTTTCCACTCGCAAGAGTGCAATTTCTTTTATCGAAAAGTGGGCGAAGCTGGCTACTCCAATGGAGGTCGCGTGAGTTTCCTACATCGTTTTCTGTGGCATTACTGGTGGGGGCAGCGTCAGTACCTCCAGCAACGTCTCGATGAGATCGACGCAGAAGAAAACAACCTGCTGGAAGACAGAAAGAAGGTCCGCGCCAGACTGATGAAGGCAGAAGCGCGGGTTATCCAATACGCAACAGGGGGTATGAAATGAACAGCAACGCTGGTGTAGTCGTAGTGGGGATGGTGACGATTGGCGTGTTGTTCGGTGCGCTGTTCGCGTGGGCTATTGCCGATGGTGGGTGGATCAAAGACTGCGAGACGATTTGCATCCACCGGATCGGTGACAAGGTTTACACATGCGAACTGAGGGGGCGGAAATGACTGACGAGATTCCGGTAGGAAAGCTGTTGCTTTTTTCACAAGGGCAGTATTCGGATTACATAGTTACCTCCCTTGCCCGAGTGCTGAAGCCCATCAACAAGGAGGTATGGGACAGGATCAGCACGGAGGTGACAACAGCAAGCGACTGGGCACGTGACGCTATGAATAAGATGGTGCCGCGACTGATCAAGGATGGGTATATCGAGGAGGTCGAGTACCAAGAGTTTTACCTTGGCGGTTATGGAGAACTTAGTAAGTGGGAGAAAACATGAGCGCCGAAATGAGCGCCGAGCCGATTAGCGTAGGTGAAGCAGTCGCGTATCAGCAAGGTAGAGCGATGGCGATTGCGGAGTGCGCGAGGGTGGTGAAGGAGATGCGCGAAAGGATGCTCGGGATGGCGCCAGCATATGCCGCAGGATGGAAGGAAGCATGCGAATCCGCTGAGGCCACCATTCGCGCTCTGTCCCCTGCGCCGTCAGTCAGCGAGGAATGGGTGCGAGAGCGAGTCGAGGAAACTTTTGGCAAGAACAACGCATTTCGCGCAGAAGACGCCCTCCTGTCCGAAGCCGGAACGCAGGAGGGGTGGAGGCCGATTGAGACTGCGCCGAAAGACAATCAGCGCCCCCTGCTCCTTGCACAATTTAATAGGGACACAGGCGAACTCATGTGCATTGACTACGATGGCACGTGGGAGTCAGAAAATGAAAGTTGGGAGGTGCCACAGGCGTACTACTTTTGGGCGTCAGCCGAAGGCCGCATCGAAGAGCCTACACATTGGATGTACCAACCGAACTGGTACGCGACGATGCCAACCGCCGCGCAGGAGGGCAAATGACCCCCGCCGAGAAGATGGCGCGACGTGAAGGAGCAAGCATGACACCTGAAAAACTGGAGGTAATGCACCGTGATGAAGTGGGGTACTCAGTGCGGTACATTGATGCGGTCGAAGCATTCCGTAAAGACACTTACGACGCTGGTTGGCACAGAGGGTGGGCGGCTGGTTTCGCATCTGCTGCTATCGTGTCTCTGGTTGTTGTCTTTATTGTTCTTGCTGTTGATAGTTTTGGTAAATCAATTTCGCAACCGGTGAAAAATGAAACACCCAAACGCACGACCGGGAAATAACAATGCTCGTAAGAACGATCCAAACAAATCAAAAGAATGCACCTGCTGCGAACGCTATCAAAAGCCGGTCAATTTTTATATCACCAAGTACGGGACACTTTCATCATGGTGCAAGAAATGTCTGAAAGAAGCGCGGACGTTAAGCGCATGGAAAAGAACGTTAGCTCTAAGCTCGCGCAGCGAAGACTGAGGCGCTACGGAAAAGGACACGCCAAAGCAGAAAAAGAAAAGGCAAGGCTCATCATAGAGTCGGCAATGCGCTTGCATTTCGGAGAGGGCTGGAAGTCGAAGTTCAACATAGTGATTACCAACAAGCAGCAATTAAGGGGAGTGAATGAAAGGTGAAATGAGCGAAAACGTCGAGGCATGGATAAGCGGCTTTAAGTTTGGCGTAGCGACTATGCTCTGCGCAGCCGTCGCAAGTGTGTTGGTCTACTCCACGTTGGCATGGGTGTCTGCTTCGACGGGGTGTAAGTAATGAATCGTCAGGAGATGAATGATGAAAATTGATTTGCAGGTTTATGACGGAACGAACTTAAACAACGAGTATATTTACTGGCATATCCGCTGCTATGCCGAGGGCGTACCTTCCGATGAACCTCGCATGAAAGAGACGATGCAAATGCTGTGGGACAGGCTTGTTGCTGACAAGAAGGGTTACGCCAGAATCGCACCTAGACTGGAAACGCAGCGTGATTTTGATTCCGATGGTCCCGTTTTGCGCGGAGTTTTTCGCCTCACTACCACAAAGGAAGACGGTGATCTAATCGTAAGCATATCCAAAGACGATGCTAAAGCTATGGGAGAAAAAGTATGATTTACACGACAGAAGCACCGATCAAATGGACGGTTCAGCGGCTGAAAGGATGTTGGTGAACTGGTCGAACCGGCCCCTGATCCATATGAGTTAATCAATGTTGGATTCAACCTTGACGCTACAAACATAAACGGAGAAAAGAAATGACACCGCAGGAAATAGAACTCGCGTACAACCGACTTGCCCTTCTGCATTCGGAAACCATGCTGGACAATTCAAGGCTAAGGAAGAAGTTGCAGATAATCGAAAGCTTCATATCGGATGTTCAGGCGAGGCTTGCCGATGTTGAGGATTCGGACGATCAAATCATGGCAATCAGGAGGTGGGAATAATGAACAACAGACGCATACGGGAAGTGCCGATTACATGGACGGTGCAGCGGCTGATGTGCGACTGCGGGGGTGAGCTTGAACACAAGCTCAATATCAAGTATGCCGAAAAACCGTTCCTTCATGCATGCAACAAGTGCGGAGCGCAGGAGAACAAAGAGCATGTGTATCCTAGAACCGTATGGGAAGAGGTAAAGGAATGAAGATAAAACGGTGCAGCCTAGCTTTGGCCCGCGCACTGGTTGAGGGATGGAAGGCCGACGCAAATCTTGAGCGCGTGTCGAAGGATGTGTGGGGTGAGGATTATCGGTCTTTCCGTCAAATTCGAGCTTTGATGCCCCAGTGGAACAAGATGGCGAACAACGCGCTGTGGGATGGAAACTTCAATACGGCAATCAACTATCTGCTCAAGCATGGATTGGCCAGCAACGAGGCCGTGTCCCCGTTACAAGAAGCAGAAATCCAAAAGGCAAGAAGGGATTACAGGCAAAATGTAGGAACATTTGAACTTCTAAAAGACGCACGACGACACAAAAACGAAATGATTTCAAGGGTGGGCATTAGAATGAAAGTGCGAAGGAGGTAAAACCATGAAACTGGACAACATTCCAGTAAGCGATAAAGATAGGGATGCAGCATGGTCTGCGTTCATCAAACGAAAAGATGTACAGGAATTTTTCAAGGGTAAAGACGATGCGTTCCGGTTCCCTCTTGAACGTGGATGGTACGAGGTGTGGTGTGCGGCATGGGGCAAAGCTTGGGATAAAGGATTTTCTGCAAAGAAAGAAAGAAATGAAAGAGGATAAAAATGGCTAAGCTGCCTTACATATTCACGATTTGTCCAACGCAGGAAGCACCCAAACAATACACGGCAATGACCAAGCAACTTGTCAACGCACTAAAGCACGGGAACGATCTGACGATAGATCAACGCCGGTATATCTGGCCATGCAGGTCGAGTGACTTTGAAGGCAAATTATCGGAGATGTTAGAACAGCATAGGAAAAAGAATGATTGATTACGCCGAAAGCATTGAAAAGATAGCGCAGCTTCGCCGCCAAGCGCACGACGCGTTGCTGAAAAAAGAGTGGGCCAAGGCATGCGACATCGCCGATGAGATCGTGGTTGCTGCAAGAGCGTTGAAGATCCTGTGCATGCATCAGCTTGAGGAGGAGCTACGTGTTAACCACAAATAAAGACTTGCGAAAAATCCTGAAACAGGCGGAGTGCCGAGGGTGGGGTTTTGTTTCAAGTAGAAACCATATCCGTGGTACCAGTCCATCAGGGCGTACTGTTATCATAAGCAAAACGCCAAGTGATTATCGATCCCGTAAAAATGTAAAGAAGGATCTCGAATTGTGATACTTACGATTGATTTTGAAACCTATTACAGCAATGAGTTCAGTTTGACGAAACAAACTACGGAGGAATACATACGTAGTGACTTGTTTGAAACCATCGGAGTATCAGTAAAAGTTGACGATGCACCCGCCGAATGGTTCTCGGGGACGCATGCTGAAATAAAAAACTGGCTTCAACAGTTTGCGTGGGATAAGTCATTGGCACTGGCTCATAACACAATGTTTGACGGGGCCATTCTGAGTTGGGTATTTGATATTCACCCTAACGCTCTTGCGGACACCCTGTCCATGGCCCGTGCTGTTAATGGATTAGAAGTAGGGGGGAGTCTTGCCAAACTTGTTGAGCATTATGGGTTGGGAGAAAAGGGCACGGAAGTAATCAAAGCGTTGGGTAAACGCAGGTTGGATTTTTCCCCACAGGAGTTGGCTGAGTACGGGGCGTACTGCGTAAACGATACAAATCTGACGTTCAAACTTTTTAAGGTTCTCTCCGATGGGTTCCCCCGGAATGAACTCAAACTGATTGACCTCACGCTCAAGATGTTTACTGAACCGGTGCTCGATCTGGATGCGTTGCTGCTTGAAAACCATCTGGCAGATATACAGGCACGCAAAGAGAAACTCCTGTTAGAAGTTGTCAAAGCCGAAACACATTGGACCCCGGAGCAAATAGCAGCGGGTAAAGACCGGTTCAAAAAAGCGATCATGAGCAACCCCCAGTTTGCGGATCTGCTGAAGAGCTACGGAGTTACCCCACCAACAAAAATAAGCCCCAAAACGGGAAAAATAACCTATGCGTTTGCCAAGACGGATGACGCGATGAAGTGGCTTCTTGAGCATCCGAATGTGGATGTGCAGACATTGGTTTCGGCGCGATTGGGGGTCAAAAGCACGTTGGAAGAGACGCGGACAGAAAGGTTTCTGTCAATTGCCGGTCGAGGGCTTCTACCCATACCCCTCAAGTATTTTGCCGCCCATACGTCACGATGGGGTGGCACGGACAAAATCAACCTTCAAAACTTACCAAGTCGCGGGGCGGATGCGGGGCAATTGAAACGGGCTATCCGCGCCCCCAAAGGGTACGTGATAATTGATGCAGATTCATCACAGATCGAGGCGCGGACGCTTGCATGGATGGCAGGGCAGCATGATCTGGTGGAAGCATTCCGAATGAAAAAGGACATCTACAGTTCGATGGCAGCAATCATACATGCCAAACCCCCGGAGGACGTAACCAAAGAGGAGCGATTTATTGGGAAAACGGCCATATTGGGGTGTGGCTACGGCATGGGGGCCAAAAAGTTTCAGCTATCGTTGGGTAATTACGGGGTCCATGTCACTTTCGATAAGGCACGACACATCATCACCGCATACAGGGATGCTTATCCGCACATACCCTTGTTGTGGGATAACGGCGATAGGTGTCTGGCTGCGCTACTGGACGATCAAAGTGCGACGTATGGGGTGCATGAAGGGCTGGTCAAGGTGGCGTGGGGGATGTTTCATACCCCGCTAGGGTTACCCTTCAAGTACCATGAACTTCGTCGGCACAGAAATGCAAACGGCGAAGAGAGTTTCCTGTACACTTCCCGTACCGGGGTCACCAGCATCTGGGGTGGCAAAGTAACAGAGAACATTATCCAGCACCTGTCCCGTACGATTATCGGGGAGCAAATGATCCGCATCGCCAAAAGGTATCGGGTGGTGTTGACCGTACACGATGCGATAGCTTGCATTGCACCGGTGGAAGAAGCAGATACGGCACGGGCTTATGTCGAGGAATGCCTGCGCTGGACACCGGCATGGGCCACGGGGTTGCCACTCAACTGCGAGTCAGGTATAGGGAATAACTACGGGGAGTGTTGATGAGTACACGATGGTCCTATAGCAGCATGTCCTTGTTCCAACAATGCCCGAAGAAGTACTACCATTTGCGGGTAGCACAGGATGCGGCTGACCCCCCATCCGAGCAGATGCGGTACGGGTTAGAAGTACACAAGGCTGCGGAGGACTATGTGCGTGATGGTACCCCCATACCTGAAAAATTTGCCTATATGCAGGGGCCTCTGGATCGCTTAAAACAGATGGAGGGTGACACCTACTGTGAATACAAGATGGGCATAACCCGTGATTTGAAAGCATGCAGCTTCGGCTCCAAGGATGCATGGTGGCGGGGAATAGCTGATCTGTTGATAATTAACGGGGACAAAGCCCGAGTGGTGGACTACAAGACCGGAAAAAATCAATATGCGGACACAAAGCAACTAGAACTCCTTGCGCTTGCCACATTCAAGCATTTTCCACAGGTTGTATCAGTAAGTGCCGGTTTGCTGTTTGTAGTGCATACGGCATTTATCAAGGAAAAGTTTCATACGGACGAACAGGAACAACGGTGGGGAAAATGGTTGCAGCAAACGTCCCAACTTGATGAAGCTTTCGAGACAAATACGTGGAATCCCAAACAAAACTTTACGTGCCGCAATTGGTGTCCAGTAACTACGTGTTCCCATAACGGAAGGAGCGTATGATGCCGTACGTCAACAAACCAAGACCCTATAAACATGAGTATGATCTTCAGCAAAAACGCGGAGAACTTCCCAAACGCATGGAACGTCAACGTGCTCGACGCGCAATGGATGCCAAAGGGATCAATCGAGCCGGTAAGGATATTGACCATATCAAGCCTTTGTCCAAAGGCGGCGGTAATGCACCCAGCAATCTCAGACTGAAGAGTCCAAGTGCTAATCGCTCATTCAGTCGAAACTCAGACCACACAATCAAAATTAACCGCCCCAAGAAAAATAGTTGACATAGTCTTCGGTTTCTTGGATTATTAGGATTCATACCACCCGGAGAGGTGGAGGATGTAAAAAGTAAAGGGCTTGGTGAAAATGTCACCTCGCCCTGAACCTCATTTACGGGTGAGAAACATAATGCAGATTGTTGCGAACAAAGCGTTGCGCCTGAAGGTGCGTAATCCAGAAAAGATTACATCCGTCATCCCGTGCAGTAAACAGATCGGGACGCACGAGGTGCTTGTCAGATGGGGACTGGAGGAAGCACAGGTTTTGAAAAACCTAAAGATAAAGAATGTGCCATCCCCGATTCTGCAAAACTACGATTGGCCCGGAATATACAAACCATTTGCTCACCAGAAAATAACCTCTGAGTTCCTGACGCTGCATCGCAGAGCGTTCTGTTTCAATTCACAGGGCACAGGTAAGACCGCAAGCGTCATCTGGGCGGCGGATTATCTGATAAAGCAAAAAAAGATCCGGCGTGTGCTGGTCGTCTGTCCCGTGTCAGTTATGGGGTCAGCATGGCAACACGATCTTTTTCGTTTTGCAATGCACCGCACCTGCGATATCGCCCACAACCCACGCCGTGAGCAACGAATAAAAGTCATACGTGGGAATGCGGAATTTGTCATCATCAATTACGAAGGGTTGGATATCGTATCTGATGCAGTACTCGATGACGGGCGGTTTGATTTGATTGTGGTAGATGAGGCAAATGCGTATAAAAATATATCTACCCAACGATGGAAAACCCTTGTTAAATTGATTACTCCTTACACGTGGGTATGGATGCTCACAGGTACTCCAGCATCGCAAGAACCGACAGATGCGTATGGATTAGCCAGAATAATCAACCCCTCGGGCGTACCAAAGTTTGCAGGGGGGTTTCGGGATTTGGTGATGCGTAAAGTGACACGGTTCAAATGGGTACCAAATTTCAACGCCACCGATATCGTGTTTAACGCACTACAACCTGCGATACGCTTTTCAAAAGAAGAGTGCCTCGATCTTCCCGATGTCATGCATGTGACGCGAACAATTCAACTTACTAAACAGCAGGAAAAATATTACAACCTGATGCTGCATCAGCAATTGATTGTTGCAGCAGGGGAGGAAATAACCGCACCGACTGCCGCAGCTAACTTGAGCAAACTTTTGCAAATATCTGCGGGTGCGGCGTATACGGACGGTAAAGAAGTTGTCGAGTTTGATTGCTCTAGCAGGTTACAGGCTTTGCACGAAGTCATTGAAGAAGCCAGCCATAAGGTTCTGGTGTTTGTCCCATTCACACACAACCTGATGATGGTGGCAGACTGGCTCAAAAAGCAGAAGTACACCGTGGACATAATCAATGGAGCGGTGAATCCACGAAAAAGAACAGAAATCTTTAACCGTTTTCAAACCACACCGAATCCCCGGATACTGGTAATCCAACCACAGGCTGCATCGCACGGAGTGACACTGCATGCTGCCAACGTGGTGGTGTATTGGTCCCCAGTGATGAGTGTGGAGACGTACTTGCAAGCCAATGCCCGTGTGCATCGAGCGGGTCAGGTGAACAAGGTAACTGTAGTACACCTACAAGGTAGCCGCGTAGAGAGCAAGATGTACAAAATGCTCCAAACCAAAGTGGATACACATCAGCGGCTGGTCGATCTTTATAAAGAAGAGTTAGAGGGCATAGGGGAAACACATGAGTGAAGAAACAATTCCGGTAAACCGGCTCGTAAAAATATTTATACGGATGCGGGATAAGCGGGACGCATTGCGCAGGGATTTTGAGCAAACGGAAGCGGAGCTTGAAGAGCAGATGGCAGTAATCCGGGCAGAGCTACTTGCGGCATGTGACAGTATCAAGGCCACAAGTCTACGTACTGAGTACGGTACAGTTACTCGCACAACCAAAACACGGTACTGGAGCAGTGATTGGCACTCCATGCACGAGTTCTGCAAGGAAAACGATGCGCTTGATCTATTGGAGAGGAGGATCCATCAGACTAACATGAAAGCGTTTTTGCAGGATCACCCGGAGAAGCTGCCACCGGGGTTAAACGCAGATAGTTATTATGACGTAACTATCCGCAGGAAGTAGTTCATAACCACAGGAGAAACAGAATGGCTAATGAAGTCTCGTTGTTCAAGGGCGGCGTCCCTGCCCATTTGAAGGCTCAACCCCTTAACTCGATTACCAAATCGCTGTTAGGTGGCGGGTCACAAGGCAAGCGTATTTCAATTCGCGGGGGTGTTTTTCGTTTGCTGGTGGATGGTAAGGAAATTGCCACCAACGAAGAGCGCTCGATGAACGTGGTAATCATCAATGTTGCACCTAAAGTATCGCGAGCTTTCTACTCAGGGACATTTGACCCCAACGTTAAAAGTGCGCCTTCCTGCTGGTCAGCGGATGGGGATCGTCCTGATATCAGCGTTGCTGACAAGCAAAGCCAGACATGCGCTGTGTGCCCTCAAAATATCAAAGGGTCCGGTACGAACAATACCCGTGCGTGCAAATTCAACCGCATGGTTGCCGTGGTTTTGGAGAACGATCTTGGGGGCGACCTTTTTCAACTGTCACTACCTTCGCAATCCATCTTCGGCAACGCAGAAGATGGCAAGATGCCGTTGAACGCCTACGCGCAGTTTCTGGGGGGCTTCAATGTGAATATCAATGCGGTGGTCACCGAAATGAGGTTTGATACAAAGAGCGCCACACCCAAGCTTACCTTCAAGGCGGTGCGCCCGTTAACCCCCGAAGAATTCCAGCAGTGTGGCGAGCGCGGAGAATCTGAAGAAGCGAAAAATGCGGTCCAAGTATCTTTCTCTCCGGTATCGGATAGTCCCCCAGCCCCTCGGATTGCCACACCGGTAGCCACGGAAGAAGTTAAACAAGTATCAGAACCGACAAAACGGGAATCAAAGGGGAAAGAGGTTTCCCCCAAGAAGGATCTTGCCTCGGTGCTGGATGCTTGGGATGATGAGGCGTAACTAAAATAAGGGGGTGCAAACAGTTGCTTGCACCCCCCAACAGGAGAAACACCATGGTACCACGGGGGTATTCTAAAGCAACCAAGGCGCGTATTGCGTCCACCAATTCAGAAAGTATTGGTGTGGAGTTGGGGCGGTTATGTGTATTGCACGGGTATTCTGTGATTGAAGTTTCGGAAGTATTTGGAGTCTCTCGGGTCACGGTCTACAACTGGATATTGGGGCGTACATCTCCTAGTAAGCACCTATTGGATAAGATAAACGCTTTGGTAGAAAGATTAAAACAGAAGTCCCTTCCAGAAAATGAATAACAATGCTCACAAGACAGGAATTCTTAGCGGTGGTGCTCCCACCCGAGGGGATGTATTGTGTGATCGGGGTAACAGGGAAAATAGTCCGGAGTCAAACGTTTCATAACACATTGTCCGAAGTTGATGCAGCAGTTGATCTGCTTGACAATCAACGTATAAGTTCCTATGTGGCGTTGGCGAGTTTTCAGGATGACCGTAACCGGACTGCCGCAAACGCTACACAACTAAACTCATTTTTCCTTGACCTTGACTGTGATCCATCTAACCCGAATAAGTATATTGACCAGACAGCCGCTGTCCAAGATCTAAAGCGGTTTGTAAAAGAACTGAAACTACCCCGCCCGATGCTGGTTAATTCGGGCAACGGGGTACATGCCTATTGGCCTTTGACCTCTGCCTTACAGCGAAACGTATGGAAGGTTATTGCCGAAAAGTTCAAAGACGCATGCCTGCTATATGGTTTGAAGATTGACCCCGCAGTACCTGCGGATGCAGCGCGGGTACTTCGGGCCGTGCTCTCTTCCAATCATAAGGATAGGGATAACCCACGAAAAGTGGAGATACTCAACACCGTGCCTCCGGTGGACTCCGCCATATTCTGCAACGCGTTGGGTATTTTACCGGAGATGTTGGAGGGGGTAACCGCACAGCAGCCACTGAACGACATTACCAAGGCTTTGCTTGCAAAAGAATTTGATAAACACCCTGCCAGCTTCAAGCTCATTCTAAGGAAAAGCCTTGCCGGAGATGGGTGCCCCCAGTTGCTGAATGCGGTCGAACATCAGAGTACAGTTTCTTACGATCTTTGGCGGGATGTGTTGTCAATCGCACAGTTTTGCAAAGACCGTGATAAAGCCATTCACATGGCATCGTCCGAGCATCCGGATTACAGTTTTCAGGAAACCGAGATCAAAGCAGCAGATATTGCTGCCCCGCACTTTTGCGTTACATTTGAGAGAAATAACCCGAAAGGATGTGACGGGTGCAAGCATAAAGGCAAGATAAATACCCCCATAGTTCTTGGGCGCGGGGAAGTGGATAAGGCCACTGATAATGTGGTTGCCGACGTACAAGATCCCGCTAAATCCTACGAAATACCGGACTTCCCTTTCCCTTTTTTCCGCAGTAAGACCGGAGGTGTCTGGGTTAAAGGCAAGGACAAAGAGGGAAACCCGAAAGACGAGGAAATATACGCCAACGATTTCTACATGGTGCATACCGTAGATGATCCGCACCACGGGATGTCGGCGCTGTTTCGGTTGCATCTACCCCAAGACGGGGTCAAGGAATTCCTGCTGCCGATGCGTGAAATTACTGCAAAAGACACATTTGCAAAGCGTGTAGCCGAGCAGGGTATCGGTATCTTCGGCAAGAAAATGGAGTCTTTGATGATTTATACCAATATGGCTATCAACCAGTACCAGAAAACAAAGCGCGCAGAAAAGTCTCGGGTTCAATTTGGGTGGGCGGATCACAACACTTCGTTCATTGTTGGTGACAGACAGATAACCGCAACGGAGGTACGTTATAGCCCTCCGTCATCCGAGACGTTGGGGTTGGTAAAAATCTTCAGCAAGAAAGGCACCATCGAAGGGTGGAAGCGAATTGCATCGTTCTACAACCGTCCGGGTATGGAGATGCATATGTTTGCGCTGTTTGCCGCGTTTGGTTCGCCATTGGTTCCTTTCTCCAGCAAAAAAGGCGGCATTATCAGTCTTTATAGTTCAGCTACAGGTACGGGTAAAACCACCATGCTGCAAATGATCAATAGCGTTTTTGGTCATCCAGAAGATTCGATGCTCATTAAATCCGATACAGCCTACGCCCGGATACATCGCATCGGCACCATGCAGAACATAACCCCGACAGTTGACGAGATAACTAACGAATCCCCGGAAGCTACATCCGAGTTTTTGTATAACTATCTCCATGCACGGGGTCGCCATCGTCTGCACAATAGTGCCAACAAAGAGCGACTCAACACCACAACGTGGAATTCAAACTGCGTAGTAACCGGCAATGCACCGATTGAAGATAAGTTATATACGAAGAAACGTACCCCGGATGGGGAACTTGCACGACTGTTGGAGTTCAACTGGGTCGCAGGGAATACAGTAAACAAGATAGAGTCCGACGCAATATTCAATGATCTGAAGAATCATTACGGTGTGGCTGGTGAAATGTATATCCAGTATGTGATACGCGAGATGAGTCCCGTCATCAAGCTACTGGATGACATGCAGCTTTCGGTGGATACCAACGCAGGCCTTACGCAGCAGCAACGATACTGGTCCAACATCGCGGTCACATCCCTTACTGGGGGGCTTGTATCCCGGTCTGCGGGGGTAATGGATTACACCGATAACGATTTCGAACGTATATACAAATGGACTATCAGTATGCTGTCCGCAAAACGCAAGGCATCCATAAAGACAACATCGGAACCAAGTCTCATGCTGGGCGCGTTCCTGTCAGAGCATGTTAACGATATGTTGGTGATAAAAGGGATATCAAAAGGCACTCAGGAAGCTCCGATCCGCGAGCCTCGCGGGAAACTGTATATCCGCTACGAACCCGACTCGAAACTACTCTACATCAACAAGACCAAATTCCGTGAGTTCTGCATCGGGTCGCAAGTTTCCTATAACAACGTGATGGACTACATGATGAAAATGGGCGTATTTGTCGAGGAAAAGAAAGTGCGGATGGGACGGGGTATGGCAGTATCACAACCGGATATGGCGTTGATATTCACCAACCAGAACGATGCACTATTTGACGAAGAGCTTATTGATGGAAACCCACGGGATACCAATCACGATTGAATGGGGTAAATTCCAAATTGGTACGTCGATGTTTATTCCCGGCGTGGACCAGAAAAAACTGCAACGAGACTTTCGTCGGGAAATGCAACGATTAAAGTTAAAAGTTGTAATTAAACCTGTTGTGGAGCAGGGTATGCTGGGGATACGGATATGGCGCGTACCTTGAAATGTGGTATCATTCCGCCCGTTTCTCCCCCCTCTTGCCCCCGGCGCAATGCCGGGGGGTTTTTTACTGCACCAACTTCTGGACGTTGGATTTCAGTGAGGGGAAAATGTCCGCGAATGCCCGTAGTTTGGGTAACCTGAGACTCTCAAGGTATTGGGTTTGTCGTGTATCGAGCCGATTAAGCTCTTCACGCATGTCATCTGAAGTCAGATCGGTTCTCTCAAGTATCAACTTCCGCATCTTGCGAAACTTGGCAAGATCCTGCTCTACCCGCACTTGGATATTGCGCAATGCATACGCACGCTGGTTATCCGGATCGGAAAGATACTCGATAGCTTCTTTGCCTTTTCCCGCCGAAATGAAATCCCGGTAGGTGCGAGCTACCATGTCTACGCGTTCACGCAGTTCGTAAAAATCTTCCAGCGCGGCTTTGTCCCTGCTGCTGTAGGTAAATGCGCGGAGTTCCGCAATGTCCTCCAGACGTATGCTGGGGGTGACCTTGCCTTCTGCGGCGTGGATAAGAGCGTTCGACATGCCCAGTACAAACCCACCGACCTGACCCGTCAATCCCCGCACCAGATGGTCAACCTTCAATGGGGATATGCCAATACCCGCTTTCCTAGCAGACTCCGCAAGCTGCTTGGACAGTTCCGACGTACCCTCGGTGTACTGCAAGAACGGCTCCAGATGCTCTTTGCTCTTGCCTACAATCGGATTTTGCGTATAGAAATTCCTATTGAGGATGGTCTCCACCGAGACTTTTGCCAACGGTCCACCGGGGAGGTAATTTTCAAAACTGCCCATATCAAGCAGTCCTTTGCCCAAGGCACGGGCAACACGCCCCCCGATATCCTCTCCCTCTATACCCTCGGTGAACACCGCACGGGTAATCTGTTCCGGGACAACCTTGAATATAAACCCCACCCCGTCACTAGGAACCGGAACCCTCAAGTTGGATCCGGGGATAATGAAGCTGCGGTTTCTGGTGTTGTCATCGAGCTTTTTGTAGTCGTCATCGTCCATGGTCATCAGGGTGTATATCACCGTCAGTGCAGCAAGCTGTGACCCATTCCATATGATGGACCGGCGCGTTGCCGCTTTCTCACCCTCACTCATCCTAGAAGAACCCAGAACAAGGCCTTTATACAGGTTGTTCAGGTCATTCATATACACGCCCATGAACGGCACCGTCTGACGAAGGAAGCTTGCGTACTGACCTGATCCCTGTATATCAAAGTTGATGATTTCCCGAGCGCGGCGCAGAGCAAGAACTTCGTTACCCTGTGACTCTTTCATGGTAAGTTCATATAGTGCAGTACGCACTGCTGCGTCCGAGGCATTACTCCACTTCTCCAACATGTCATAGGCTTTGGAGTGCAGCCCCTGCCCCTCCCCCATCTTGAACCGTCTACGCAAACCTTTAGAGATGTCGTCCGTAGGAATATCCACACCCTTTCCGACGATGCCGAATTGCGCCAGACGACGGCTGGTATCAGACCCCCCAAATACTTCCTTGAGGAAATTGACCAATATCCGGGGAATAAGAGCGTAGGGGTTCTTGAGTCCGCTGGTGGCAAAAGCACGAATGGTATCTTGGGGAAGCTGTGCAAGCGAGAATACCGGGAACAGCGTAATACCCTTGCGTAGCAAGCGAGCGGGGGCAGCGAAAGTCTCGGTCATTGCACCGTGCGCAGTCTCATACCCTTTGAATGCCGCCAACATCATCGGATCTTCAAGCTCGTAGAACGTCTCCTGACCATTACGCATGATCTTTACTACGCGCCGTGAATCCAGCCCCGCAGCCGAGGAAGCACCCACTTTACGGGCCTTTTTGTACTGCAAGGCATAATCCACCATGTACGCGGCGGTGTCGTTACCAATTGACTTGTTCACCATCCAGTTGTTTAACCGAGCCATGTTATCCAGCACACTATTGATCTGGATATCATCGATTCTCCCGCCTTCCAAATCCCTCATCTCGCTCAAATTGATAAGCCCTTTGGAGTAACTCTTTACCCGAGCGATATTGATGTTACCGTCCTTGTCCTCTGTCCAACGGAACCACGGCACATACCCTGCTGCGCCCTTCAGGTCTTGGGCAGTCGCAGCGTCGATCACTCCGGCAGTGACCAGTGTGTCCACATTACGGTTATTGAACTTCTCGTACAACCGCAAGGCTTCCCGAATCTCGGGGGTACTGTTGTATATGTCCAACCCTTCCTTTAGTTGGGTATCAGTCAAGGTGCGTTTAATAGCCCCGCCAACATCCGTAGTTTTCCCTGCGGCAATCAGACCTTCTTCGCGTTTGGCGGATGCGGCCCAGTCAAAAAACTTTTCGGCGCTGGCAAAGTCCGGAGTAGCCCGATACTTGCCCACCATGCTGTTTACCTGTTCGATTATGTCCTTATAGCTCGCGTCGGTCGATTGCGCTTCCCACAACCCCTTGTTGTTCTTGCCGAACCCACCCAATTCCAAAGTGGCAAGTTGAATGTTCCGTACTTTGGTTGATGCTTGGAGCCGGTCGTTTGCGCTTGCCATACCCGCCGTATCCAGCGCATCGTTGCCATGAATGGCTGCGAACCAGTCCTCCCACCATGTTGTACGACTCGCCATGTTCTGACGGACTTTCTGCATGACGCTGCCCCCACCCCCACCCAAACGGCTATCTATCGCGTGCTTTACGATACTCTTGGGTGCAGACGGGCCGGAGAACTTGTCAAGTGTGATGGGGTTTGCCCGATCCATTGCAGGATTGGCTTGAGAGAAACGCGGGGCTTCGACTGATGCTTTTCCCGGCGCTTTTATTGCGATGTGCGCGGCACCGTAGGCTACATCCACAAGTTCCTGCGGGGTGATGTCTTTCCGTAATCCGATCTTGGCCAAGGCTTTCTTGAACGCATCAAATACACGACGCAGCCATGTGCTGGCGGGGCGGAAGTTGGTAGGGGAAACCCCACGGTTGATGAGTTCCTCGGTCATGTAGGCAATGATTTCATCATCGCTTACGCCACCCTTCTCCAACGCCACTTTTGCTGCCTTGGTTTCTATCAGATCATCGTTGCCCTTTGCCCATTTGCGCACTTGGTCAGCAAGGAATTTCCGATCCGATGCCTTCAGCACATTATCGAACCCGATATGGGCACCCGCCTCATGAAGGAATACCCCGAGTTCTTTACCCTGCGAAATGTTATCGGCAACCAGCCAGACCTTGCCTTTGTAAGCCACCCCTCGCGTACCCGCTTGGTAGTTTTTGGAGTTCCTTATTTCCTCAGGCAGATCCTTTTCACTTTGCACGACGGTCGTCAATGCATCAAAGCGAGAGTCTTCCTTGAAGTATTTCTTCAGGGCTTTGGTTACACCTTCTGCGGTATGTCCGGTAGGCGCAGCGAGCTTTGCTTTTGAGTACCGTTCAGTATCTGCATCAAGTTCATCGCTGATTGCTTCACCTGCTTGATACTCCATGCGTTCCAGCTTGGAGGTGCGTCTAACGTCTTTCTTTGTAATCGCTTCTAGGTCTTGCCGGTCCTTCTCGGTTTCACGTTCGGCTAGTTCTTCACGTGTCAGTGTCGGTTTGTTGGCCTCAAACTCTTCTTCTGCCATCTGTTTCCTGATAGCACGACGTAATTTCTGCGGCTGTTCTCTTGACTTTACTAGCTGTTCGTTTTCCGCTTTGGTTTTCAGTTCCGCAGCTTCTTTCTGGTATGTAGCGAGGGCGGTTTTCTGTTCAGGAGTCCCATTTGAATCAACCCAATCCGCAAATACACGCACTTCTTTGGCACTTGGCTGGAGATACCCCCGCTCGTTTTGCACAAGGCCTTTATACCCTGTCTCAAATCCAAGCATCTTGATGGCTTCATCTATCCCCTTGTAATGCGCTACGTATTTTTGCACCGCTTTTGGTGCAGTCTTCACCCGCGCAAGCTCGTCTGCCATCTTCTGACGTTCCGGAGAAAGAATTTCCGGGGCTGCTACCTTTTTCTCAAGCTTGGCCTTGTTGATCCTGCGCTTGGGTTTTTCGGTTACCTGACCCAATTCCTCATCAAGCTCTGCTTGAAGTTCTGCCTGTTCCTCAGGCGTAAGGTCGCTCTCCGCCTGTACTTTCTTTTCAAGTTTGGTCTTGTTGATCTTGCCTGCCACTGGTTTTGCGGCGGCTTTACCTTGTGCTTGCTTTAACGCGGCTTCAATTGCATCCTTGTTGTTCAAATAGAACTGGATTTCTTCGGGGGAATCTTGAAGCTTATTCGCAATCCTGTCAGCTACGAAAGACTCAACGGTTAATGGAGCGTACTGTTTTGGCGCTCCTTCAACAGGCTCACCAACACGTTTACCAGATATGTCCACTCCTCCTCCGACAGGCTGAGTAGCGGTTCTGTCGTCGGGGGTTGGTGGAAGTACAGGCTCTTCAGTGCGCTTTCTATCTGCGTCAGACTTAGCGTCTTTACCAACATCGGGGACGACGTTGACATTTTTAGGTTCCTTGAGTGTGAGCGAAGCCAGTGGAGCAACTTGAACCGCTGCTCCCGACAACATCTTGTCCAGTTTTTTTTGTTGCTCCTTCAATGCATTTACGGTATAGAAATTCGGCTTGATCTTGCCCAATTCCTCTGCGATACGCTTATCGTTCTCGATCTTTCTTGCTGCCAACGCCGTTTCATCTGGGTTGGATGCAAGAAATTTTTTCCACGAAAGCTGCTTTTGGGGGGCTTTGGTAGCAAGAGCAACAGACGCGGGAGCAACAGGTGCGGGAGCAACAGGCGCGGGGGCAACAGGCGCGGGGGCAACAGGCGCAGGAGCAACAGGTGCGGGAGCAACAGGTGCGGGAGCAACAGGTGCGGGAGCAACAGGTGCGG
>JAAOEI010000052.1_pt1 | contig 41021 bp, 72 predicted proteins | sample 7059261 | NCBI WGS metagenome assembly JAAOEI01 (sample SAMN14008812, study PRJNA610033) | viral metagenome | isolation source: viral particles filtered from seawater | place: China: Hangzhou Bay, Yangshan Deep Water Harbour | collected 2017-10-31 | reverse complement strand
CTCGCCGCATCCCTCGCCGCATCCCACGCCACATCCCACGCCGCAGCCCACGCCGCAGCCCTCGCCGCAGCCCACGCCGCAGCCCACGCCGCATCCCTAATACCTTCGTCGCCGGTCATCAGGTAATCGCAAACAATATCCGGCGCATCCCTCGCCGCAGCCCTCGCCGCATCCCTCGCCGCATCCCACGCCACATCCCACGCCGCAGCCCACGCCGCATCCCTAATACCTTCGTCGCCGGTCATCAGGTAATCGCAAACAATATCCGGCGCATCCCAAAGATGAATGACAGACAGGGCTTGCATCCGAGAGAAATAACGGAGCATTTCTGTCGCATCCATCCTTGCGATTATTTTCCGTTCAAGGCTTACGCCTTTGTCTGATTGCTCCGCGACAATCCCGCGAACTTCAACAAGACAAAGGGTGGGGCCGGGCGCATATTCAAGAGCATCAAACGGGTCGCGTGACCAGTGAAGTCCTGACGAGCAAATAACCGCCTTGCCTTTGTGTTCCAGCCAAACACCGTCCTTCGGAATTGGCGAACCGTCGCGCAAAGTTTCGTTAACAAAATGCCAAGCTAAAGTTTTCATATCGCCTCCGCTACCAAGTAACGTCTTTCCCGTTCAGCATCTATCGCGTTCTCTCTCATTCGTTCTTCCTCGTCCATCCGGTAGAACTCAATCAATTCTTCATGCCTTGATACGTAATCAATGACTAAACGCTCAAGCCATTCGTCGGCTTCGTCTTTCTTTCTGTTTGTGTAAAGACGAAAGAAATCGTCTACAGGCTCACCGTCGATTACTTTTGTAATGTCGTGTCCGTGGTAGGAGTTACCCCACAGGATTTCATCAACGATGTTTGACTGAGCTTCAGAGAGCCATTTGTGGGTCATCGGGTGGCCTCCAGAGTGGCGCGGGCATCAGCGTCAATGTCAGCAAGGCCAGCCATTCCCATTGGGTTCTCGGCTGATTTCAGGTAACGGGCAATAATCTCCCGCAGTCTCTTAACCTTCTCCTGCTCGGCGGTGAGTTGGCTGCGGAGTCTTGCCGCGTAATCTGTCGGGCGCATTTCTTGACCGCAGCAAAGGCATTTGGCGGATGTAACCCGTTCGGCGTCAGTGCTCATGCTTCCCCCTTGGCTTTGGCTACGATCACACGCGCCTCTGCGTCAATGTCTGCAAGTTCAGCCATTCCAAGCGGATTGGCCGCGCTGTCCAGATACTTCTGCACGATGGCTAACAGTTCCGGCGCGGCGGCGATAAGTCGGGCGTTGGCTTCCTCTTCGCCTAGTCCACAAATGGTTTCGCAAATGTAGTAATCGTCGGAGTCAACTTGAAATTCTCCAAGCTCTCCGGTGGATTTATTAACTTTCCACGGCCCCTTCGTATGTGTCTGTCTCTCGCTCATGGTTGGCTCCTTAGGCGGATACTTGTTGGCTAAGTATTTCGCGCACTTCCGCAAGGCTGTATCGCTTTCCGGTGTTGCCATCGCGGACAACCACGGCGAATGTGCGGAAAGGTTTTTCGTTTGCAGCTTTCGCGGCATCATCAAAAGTCTCAAACGAGGCAACGCGCATATACGCATTGCTTGAGATAGCGACCACATGAAACCGCGCTTTCACGCGGCCACCCGATCAGCGGTAATGCGCGGAGCCATGCTGTAGTTGCCCCACGGCATGAACTGTTCAACCCCGTTGTATTCGTTGACGCGGAATGTTTTAACTTCGCCGCGCACAGTCGCCTTCACAGTTTTCGCGGTGCGGCTGGCAATCGTGACTTTGATAACGCAGTCGTAATCACCGATGCTGCGGGTCTGGTAGGTTTTGCCGGATTCAAATTTGTTCATTTCCCATCCCTCCGTTTAGTCCGCTAACGCAGCGGGTATGGAGTGATTAAGCCAGAAAAGGCTTATAGCGTCAAGCCAAAAATGGCTTAAACGAGATAAAACTTTTTGATATGGCTATAAAAGGGTTTTTGCTGCGGCGCGCAAACGCTCGTAAAGGGCTTTTTCTTCTTTGGACAAGCTCAGAAGCGGCGGATTCTTGGGGTCAAGGTTTGGGACAAGTAGCTGCCACGGAGACAGCCCGAAGGCTTTAGATAGCCCCCTGAGTGATTCTAGCCTCACCTGTAGGCCATTTCTGGCCCTGTTTACAGTTCTTTGGCTCAAGCCTCCCGCCTTGGCGATCTTGGCCTCAGATTTAAGAGATACGTGCCCATCCATCAACGTTTTTAAGTTGTCGGCAAGGATTTTCTCTGGTGGGTCGCACTGTTTCATAGCCCTTAAATCATAATTTAAAGAGTAAGCCAAAAAAGGCTTGACGCTTTCAGCCAGATATGGCTTAATTAACGGCATGGATAACTCTTTGACGTTTGTTGTGGCAAGCCTAGCCGCTGAAAAAGGCAACTGGAAACGCATATCAGATGAGTGCGGGATTTCATATCACACGCTCACAAAAATCGCGCAGGGCAGAGTAAAAAACCCGCGCTATTCGACGGTTCAAAAGTTAGCAAAATTCTTTTCTGCGGTGTCTGCATGATCGCTGCCGCAAGCCAGCCCTATCCCTCCCGTGGGCTGATGTTCTCGGCGTTCCAGTGCTTGCCTGATGGCCGAGGGCTTTTTCGTTTTCATACACACACCTTAACCGCCTCTCGTTTTTTTCGCTAACAGGGGAACACAACATGACACAACCACTAACAAAGCAATTGCCGGGAATGGCCGTAGGCGAGGCCCGCAGACCGGAGTTAGCTGATTGGTCGCTGATTAAAAAGTGTTCCTCAAGGCTGGACGCTATCCGCCTGTGTATTCAGTTATCGGCACTTTCCAACGAAGCTGTAGGGGATTTGCTTGGAATTGATAAAGGCAATTTCTCCCGAATGATGAACGGTCGAGCGAATTTCCCTGATGCCAAGTCCGTGAAGCTGATGGAGCTTTGCGGGAATTACGCGCCCCTTCAATACGAAGCATGGGCGTGTGGGTTTGAGCTTGTTGACAAGGCCCTGCTTCAAGGGCTGTCGAGGGCTGCCGCGTGATCGAAATTCTCTACCCCACCCACAAGCCTGATCTATCTAAAGCTGTGAGGGTTGTCGGTAAAGCTTCTGCCATGCCATTTAAGGGCGCGTTTAGTAACGATCAGCTTCCCTTAACCATCCGAATTCTCGAAGAACTCATGGACGGCGAATCTACAAGTCCTGAGATGGCAACGACTTTAGAGGCCAATACCAAATCAGTCGCTTCGACTTTCTGCTCATTGAAAAAGAGTGGGTTTGTCAGTTTTAAGTGGTTTCGTAAACCCAAAAGACAACGTATGGCGATTTATTACATCAGTGAAAAAGGCAGGAAACATTTAGAGGGGTTTACCCGTGAAAAACCTTTACCGCCTGTGGCTGGAGTTTCAAGTAACCGTTTACTGGAATCTGTGGATGTGGAGTCAAAGAAAGAAATACCTCGCTCACCACAACAGACTAATCAGTGAACTTCAATGGCTGGATACATAGACCATCACCAACAAGAGTCGGGCGCAATGGCGGTGTTCTTGGCTGCATCTGAAGGCACTTTAGAGCAGAGGGCTAGGTTGTGGGAAGCAGCGAAGAAACAAGCGGAGCAGGGAATGAAGGAAAAACTTAAAGAACAGGAATCTAAGGAATGACTTTTAAGGCGATGGATAGGGTAGCCCCCGAAAAGAACGGACTTCCGGCCCGTTTTTCCTTCGCCCCCTTTATTGCCGGACTTTCACCGGAAAAGACGATGAATAAAAGAAAAGCGATAAGCACTCGAACGCGGTTTGAAGTTTTTAAGCGAGATGGATTTAAGTGCCAATACTGCGGACAGACACCGCCTAACGTCCTGCTGCACGTAGACCACATCATCGCAGTAGCAAACGGCGGCGGTAATGGGATGGACAACCTTGTTACGGCTTGTCAGCCCTGCAACCTGGGAAAGTCTGCGGTTCCACTTACGTCGATTCCTCAGAGTCTTGAAAGCAAGGCCGAGGAATTCGCGGAGCGTGAAAAGCAGTTAAAGGCTTACAACAAGGCACTTAAAAAGAAGCGCGACAGGATTGATACGGAGGCTTGGGATATTGCCGAGGAATTGGAGCATGGCAACCGGCCAGAGGAATACTCAAGACAGCGTATGCAGAGCATCCGTATGTTTCTTGACCGTATGCCTTACGAGGAAGCAAAGCACGCGGCTCAAATAACTTCCTCGCGCTTTTACTCCATTAACGATACGGCGTTCCGTTATTTCTGCGGTATCTGCTGGTCAAAAATTAAGGAAGCCAATGGCCAGAGCAAGAAACATTAAGCCGGGATTCTTCAAAAATGAGGAATTGGCGAACCTCTCTTTTGAGACTCGCCTGTTTTTTATCGGCCTGTGGACGCTGGCAGACCGTGAAGGCCGGTTAGAAGATCGCCCAAAACGGATGAAGATGGAACTGTTCCCTGCCGACAACGTGGACGTTAATGGGTGCCTTAACGCCCTTGAATCTGGAAAATTCATCCATCGGTATTCAGTCGGTGAAAGCAAATACATTCAAATACTTAACTTCGTAAAGCACCAGAATCCGCATCATAAGGAGGCCCCAAGCACAATACCTGAGTCTGAGGCTTACCCCAGTAAGACCCCAGTTAAGTCTGAGGCGAATCCTTCTGATTCTCTGATTCCTGAATCCCCATTACTGATTCCTGAATCGGTGCTTGCGTGGGCCAAGAGCAAAGGCTTTGAACACCCCTCACTTCAAGCGCATTGGGATTACTTCAGGGACTACCTGCAAGCCAACCCAACGAAGGCGAAGCAATACCGCGACCTGGAGGCGGCTTTCAGGAATTGCGTTAGATCGGACTGGGGGGGTATTCGACAGAACTGGAGGGCTAACGGCGCGGTTGCGTCTAAGCCGTGGTTCCTTAACGGCTGGTCAGCAATCGTTAGCAAGGGCGAACAGTTCGGTATTAAAGAGTCCGCCTACGACACCCCCCCTGAGTTCCGCGCAGCCGTATTCAAGGCCGCAGGAATCACACCTGAGATGGTTAAACAAGCGGAGGCAATGGCGAAATGAACTGCCCGAAATGTGACAGACCTTCGACCGAGGTTAAACGCCGTTTAGATCGTGGTTACGAAGCCCACAGATGCGATGCAGGTCATACCTGGAAAGCATGGAACGGACGGATCGTAGTGAAAAGGTGGGTTCCGATTGAGCAAGCTAACCGAAATCCTTGAGAAAAGGAGCCGTGAGTATGAGGACAACAGAGCAGAGCAAGCGAAGCGAAACCGAGCAAGGTTCCCTGTTTGCTCAGGAATACTTGATGAAGCAAGACGCACATTCGGAGTTGATGCATCGCTTGTCTGGGGTGTCGAGCCTGATGGTAGGGAGATTGGAACTCGCCGCAAAGGAATCCAATTCTCTGAGTCGTTCGTCAGACCCGGAAACGTCAAAAGTAGCCGGAGAAAAAACAAAGGAATTCCGAGCGAGGCACATAGCGAAGATATGGGCGTGTCTCAAGGAAAGCGGCAGCAAGACTTATAAGGAAATCGCCGCGCTCACAGGATTGGAGCCTGTAGCCGTAGCCCGTAGACGTAAAGAAATGGAAGAAAACCACTTGATTGAAGTCCTTGGCGAGGCTCGTAACGGGTGCGCGTTGTGGAGGGCTAAATGCTAAACGAATATTGGGACGCTATAGACGCTATTACAGTTCAAAACTTAAAGGACTGGCGAAAGCAGTTTGAGGAAGATTTGAAGAAAGACAACCCGATGATTTTCGACAACGACCCGAAGATAGATAAAAAGATCATCCGTAGAAAGATCAAAGCGATTAACGAGATATTGGATTACGCGATAAATGACGCACAGGGATAGAAAATTGTTGGATGTAGCCCACGAAGCGCCCTGCATGTTGCAGCTTGGCGTTGATGGCTGCGGGAATCATCCGTCAGTTCCTTGTCATTCTGACATGCTGGAACACGGACGCGGCGCCGGTCATAAGAGCCATGATGCTTTATCTGTCGCCGGATGCCCTGCGTGTCATGCGGCGTTCACTAGGTCGAACCTTGGGCGCGATGGATACAGGGATGCACACATTAAAGCCATGACCCGTTATTGGTTGTGGATGTGGACTGAGGGGAGGGTGAAGGTTGCGTAGGGCGGCGAGGGTAGACATTAACCAAGCTGAAATCGTTGACGCGCTGCGGAAGGTTGGCGTTTCGGTGGAGATTATAAAACTCCCGCTAGATTTGCTGATTTGCTGTCGCGGGGAAACGGCGCTAGTTGAAGTCAAGACAGAAGTTGGAGGTTTTACAAAAGTTCAGGCTGAGTTTTTAGCAAGGTGGCCGGGAAAGGTTTACGTGGTCCGAAGTCCGCAAGATGCTGTATCGCAAGTGTTGGGGCCAGAGGTTATGGCTTGATAAACGATTACCTAGAAAGGAATGAAGATGAAATCGCAAGAACGCTATGACCTGTTAATGAAAGCCTTGAGCGAAGGAAAATCAATGAGCGAAGCCGCGAGGGAGCAGAACGTAACTCCTGCTTTGCTGTCTCAGGTGAAGAAGAAACACGCTCCGAAGGAGGTTGTCACTGAGACTGCGGAGGCGTGATGAATCTACTTAACGCAATTCCTGTTGTTGGTTGGCTGATTGCTTGCTTTGTATGTTTCTTTGTTGCGGTTCCCGTTTGGCTGCTTTGGAATTGGCTTGCGCCAACTTACTTTTACTGGCTTCCGAAGATTTACCTTGATCTACCGTTCTGGCATGTGTTCGGGCTGTTGTGGTTGATTTCATCTATCAAGGGATTGTTTATGCCGACGCTGATTAACAACAATTCAAAAGACTAGCCACAAGGAATCCCCATGAACATGCGCGAGCCACTAGCCGTTACACACCACGCTAACTTGAATTGGAATCCCGACCAGGAAAAGGCAATTGATAAAGTAGCGGCTAGTGGCCTCTGTGACCCTTTAGGAGTTCACCTGTGGAAAGCTAAATACATGCTTGAGTCTGTTTCTTACAAACAGGCTGAGAAGCAGTTAAAGGACTTAACAAAGGATAAATTTAAGCGTGAGGCCGGTCTAATCTGCGACAAAGTAGTCGAGCAAGGATTAAGGGAATATTTAAGCGACCGTTGCAAAGCCTGTCACGGTGCTAAAGAAATGATCGTAGATAACAAGAGAATCACATGCGACGTTTGCTCAGGATTCGGTATAAGACGTTTTACAGACTTTGAAAGGGCTAGGGCCATGTCATTAGCAATGGGGCGCGTAAAAACCCTTCAGAGGCATTTTAACTGGTTAAGTAATCAAATCTGGACATTGGATGATTTAGTTAATCGGCAGATACAGTATTTTGTGGGGAGGTATGAGTGATGGAGAAGCTGTGTATTTTTTGCAAACACTTTACATGGACTAAAGAAAGCATGTGGGGTATGGGTTCAACCATGACAGGCCCAATGATGGAGGGTGGTTGGGCGGTTTGTGGGGCGGGTCATTACGGCAATGGATTCAAAGACCTTGAGATGCCGGAGGATGAGGCGGATTACCGTAGAGTAATTATGCGTGGGGCCAATTGCAAGGATTACGATCGGGTAGATATTTAAATGCGCTGGCCAAACAAAATAACCGACAAGAAAAAGGCTTATGAGTTTGTAGAGACTCATAGAAGTAAACTCACGCTTGACGAAATCGGGGAGAGGTTAAACGTAACCCGGCAGAGAGTGAGTCAGATGTGTAAGGACTTAGGACTTAATGTTAAGCATAGTAAATGGCGTCAAGTAAAATCAAACTCGTTGCCATTGGTGAACTGATACGTTAAAAGATAGTCTGAATAAAGACCGTCCTACTCGTTTATAAATGTTCGGTCATGGGATAAATAAGCTGGCCGCGAAAGCCATACCAGTTGAAAGACCCAGAGTTAAGCGGGAGAACCTCAAAGGTCAAACTCGCTCTGAAATTTAAGAATTTGGCGCGACGGTAAAACGTCAGGACACATCGAAGCATTGCACTGGCTCGCAAGTATAAGGGCGGCTGCGCCAAATAGCTGAAAGCGGATGCTGTGATCTTGGCTGCCGGAGCCAATAAGCAGACGCAGCGAGTAGGCAACCCCATTTAAGGAACGATAAACCCCAAATTGGGTATGTTCCTAAATCACGTTACTTATTAACAAGTGAAGTGAAATCGCAACCCGCTTAATTGCGGGTTTTTTTATGTTGTAAAACCTCAAAGGAGTATTTCAAATGGACTTCGGCATAGCACTTCAAGGACTTAAGGATGGTAAGAAGGTTGTTCGTAAGGGCTGGAACGGTAAGGACATGTTTCTTTTTCTGGTTCCCGGCTCAAAGTTTGAAGTAAATCGACCGCCTCTGCTCGGTATTTATGAGGCCGGAACGGTAATTAACTATCAGCCGCACATTGACATGAAAACGGCGCAAGGAACGGTTGTCCCTTGGCTGGCATCACAAAGCGATGTATTGGCGAATGATTGGGAATTTCTTCCGTGAAAACCAAGCCCCTTAACCGGGGCTTTTAAACGAGCTATTCAGTGAATCCCCAACCGACACACTCTCCCTCCAATTGCTTAAAAGCAAAAGTCGGTGATCGGGGATTCACTTAATTGTTCCATGTGAAACATTAAAGGAGATTTCTTGAAGATCGCCATTCTGGGCGCAGGTGGTTGTTTTGGTAACTGGACTGCTAAACACTTCCTTAATTTAGGTTGTGAGGTTATCGGAATAGGAAGGTCTTTAAGAAAACCTGAATGTTTCTCACTAGGAGTTGAGTATCCGTATTACTCCTACCTAGTCGGGCCGGATAATGAATTCATCCTGGATTATCTCGATAAAGAAAAACCGGAAGTCATTATTAACTTCGCGGCTCAAGGAGAGGGTGCCGCGAGTTTCAGTCCAAGGAAGAATCAGAAGTATTTTTACTTAACAAACTCTGTCGCTTTGGTTGATCTGGTAGCAAATCTCGCTGAGAAAGACTACCTCAAGCGATTCATTCAGATAGGCACCAGCGAGTTATACGGGTCTGTGGAGTCTCCGAGTAAAGAGACTGACCCGATAGTTCCAACAAGCCCTTACGCCGCATCTAAGGCGGCTTTTGACCTTCATTTACAGGCTATTAGTAAGGTTCAGGGTTTCCCGATGAACATCGTGAGACCGAGTAACTGTTACTGCCCCGGCCAGCAGCTTCACCGAATTATCCCTAAAGCATTGATCTACGGGGTTACTGGTCAAAAGCTCCCCCTTCATGGTGGAGGCAAAGCTGAGAAGTCCTATCTTCACGGAACGGACTTAAACAAAGCCCTTGAGCTGGTTATTAACAAAGCCCCATTGGGCGAGACCTATAACGTAGGCCCGTCCAGACCGACAAGTATTAAAGAGGTTGTCCAAAGGTGTGCTGACGCTTTGGAAATAGACTTTAAGGACTTGTGTGAAATGGCCCCAGATCGAGAAGGTCAGGATTCTAAATACTGGCTGGACTCGACAAAGATTAATCAATTGGGTTGGACGCAAGAAATCGGTTGGGGTCAGGGATTGGATGAAATGCTCGAATGGGTAGAGAAATACCCTGAGCTTTACAAACTCCCGACAGATTTCAGGATGAGAGCTTGAGTGCGACTACTTACCTCTCCCTTAAGCATAAATGCCTATCAATCCGCGAAGGATGCGAAACCTTCAGTTTGTTCCTGAGTTGGGGAAGTCTTAAGGAAATCCGCTTAACACTTTTCGGATTTAAGTATGACTCCTGAACAAGTTGAAAGTATCTATTACGAAGCCTACTCAAAGGCCCGTAATGAGCCGGAGGCGGGAGTTAAGCCCCTTGACCAGCGAGAGATTCGAATGAAGTCCTGGCAAGCGGTTATAGACGCAATAAAGAGCGAATCAGATACCGAGCTTGCTGAGAAATACTTAAATCTAAACACTTAACAATCAATTACTTAATAAAAACCTTAACTATGGCCGCACCTGAGGGAAACAAGAATTACGTAAAAGGGAAGAAATGGCAAAAAGCTTTAGAGAAAGCCCTTGCGCGTATTGGTGACGGAGATATGGATGTAGGTCTGTCAAAGATTGCAGATAAAGTGGTTGTTGCTGCTGCTGAAGGCGATAAAGACGCATGGAAGGACATCGCTGACCGATTGGACGGAAAGCCCGCGCAGACTACAACCCTAGCCGGTGACGCAGAGAATCCGCTGATTATCTCTGCTATTGAGAGGCGTATTGTCAACGCTGGTAATTGAAACCCCTAAAGTCTTTGTTCCGCTATTAAATCCTGCGCGATACAAAGCGGCCTACGGAGGCCGGGGTAGTGGCAAGTCACATTTCTTTGCTGAACACTTAATAGAAGATCACTTACTTAATCGGGGCATGCGCTCCGTGTGTATTCGTGAGGTTCAGAAGTCGCTGAAGGAATCGAGTAAGCGACTATTAGAGGACAAGCTAAAGACCCTTGGATTGGGTGAGTCTCAGGGCTTCAAGATATACAACGAAGTGATACAGACACCTGGGGATGGGTTAATCACCTTTCAGGGTATGTCTGATCAAACCGCCGAGAGTATTAAGTCCTTGGAGGGTTATTTGAGGGCGTGGGTTGAGGAAGCTCAATCACTCTCTGCGCGTTCCCTTGGTTTGCTCCGTCCTACGATTCGCTCCGATGGTTCAGAGATTTGGTTCTCATGGAATCCTCGGAGAAAGACTGACCCTGTTGACGCTTTGTTTCGGGGATTGAATCCACCTACCGGCTCGGCAGTCGTTAGGGCTAACTGGTCGGACAATCCTTGGTTTCCTAAAGTATTGGAGCAAGAGCGCCTCGACTGTCTTAACAACGAGCCTGACCAGTATGAGCATATCTGGGAGGGTGGCTATGCGACGGTCATATCGGGCGCTTACTTTGCCAAACACCTTCAGATCGCCCGTAAAGAAGGCCGGATAGGTCGAGTTGCTCCTGACCCGTTAATGACTTACAGAGTCTTTGTAGACATCGGTGGCACAGGGTCAAGGGCTGATGCCTTTGCAATGTGGGTGGCTCAGTTCATCGGCAAGGAGATACGGGTTGTTGATTACTACGAAGCCGTAGGACAGCCGCTTAGCTCTCATGTGGAGTGGTTGAGGGATAAGGGTTACAACCCCGGTAAGGCCCAGTTCTGGCTCCCTCATGACGGTTCCACGAATGACCGTGTTTACAAGACTTCATACGAAACCGCTCTTAAAGAAGTGGGATACCGAGTTACGGTAATTCCAAACCAAGGGGCAGGCGCAGCTAAGAAGCGGATTGAAGAAGCTAGAAGGCTTTTCCCCTCCATTTGGTTCAACGAGGAAAAGTGTTCAGCCGGTATTGACGCTTTAGGCTGGTATCACGAAAAGAAAGACGACGCGAGAAACGTAGGGCTTGGGCCGGAACATGACTGGTCAAGTCACGGCGCAGACGCTTTTGGTCTGATGTGTATTGCATACGAAGAACCCAAGAGGTCGAGCGACTTCGATAAACCTATTAAATACCCGCAGAATGGGATTGTGTAATGAGCGAAGAAAAAGAATATCAAGGCTCAGAGGCTGACGATACCCTGCTGTTGGGGGCAATCCGTGACGCGGAGGCTAATGCTTACGGTTCGGAACAAGATGGAGAACTCAGTAAAGACCGTGCCCGTTCGATTGATGACTACCTTGGTAAGCCTTACGGGAATGAGGTAGAAGGTCGGTCGCAAGTTGTAAGTCGGGATGTTTATGACACGATTGAGTGGATTAAACCCTCAGTCCTGAGAATCTTTACCTCCGGCGATGAGGTGGCGAAGTTTGAGCCTGAAGGCCCAGAGGATGAGCAGGCTTGTAAGCAAGAGACGGACTATATCAATTACGTCCTTAAAGAAAAGAACCCGTGGTTCAACATCTGTTACGAGTGGTTCACTGACGCGCTACTGACTAAAAATGCCTATGCTCATGGGTATTGGGATACGACGACCACGGTAGAGTCGGAAGAATACAAAGGTCTGACTGATGAGCAGTTAATGATGCTCGTCAACGATAAGGTGGAGATTCTTGAAGATGAAGTCTCTCCGATGCCCATGCCCCCAGAGGCTGCGGCGCAGTTCATGGCGATGGGCCAGCAGATACCTAACGTCCATAACGTAAAGATCAAACGGACTAAAGAGAAGGCCGGAGTTAAGGTCTGTGTTCTCCCTCCTGAGAGATGCACGGTAGCTGAGTCTGTTACGGGAATGTCCGTAAGGGATGCTGACTACTTTGGGTATTGGGAACTTAAGTCTATCTCCGAGCTTCGGAAGATGGGTTTTGAGATTGATAACGACATTGCCGACGATATGGGTAGTGTCAATGGTGACGAAGAACAATCCCGAGACCAATACTCAGAAGACACTTACAGGTCTTTTGAGCAAGCTAACGACCCGTCCGCACGTAAGGTCTGTTTACGGATGTGCTGGATTAAGTATGACTACGACGGGGATGGAATAGCCGAGCTTCGTTACATCATGAGAGTCGGGGATACGATTCTCTACAACGAGGAATGTTCAGGTATTCCCGTTGCTGCGATTGTTCCGACTCCGATGCCGCATAGACATCCTGGCCTCAGTGTTCGGGATATGGTTACAGACCTTCAAGAGATTAAGACTGCTATCTGGCGCGGGTCTCTGGATAACCTGTATCTCGGTAACAACGGGCGATACGGTGTTTCGGATAAGGTGAATCTTTCGGACATGCTTAACAGTCGTCCGGGTGGATTGGTGCGGGTGAAAGACGGCATCCCTTCTCAAGAGATTATGCCGTTCGTCCATCCGACGACTATCGGCCCTGCTTTGCAGATGATGGAATATACAGACTCCATCCGGCAGAGTCGGACGGGGACTAGCTCGACGTTTACGGGTGTGGATGCAAACGTCCTTTCTAAGTCTCATTCAGGCGTGGCTATTAACCAGCTTCAATCCGCTGCCGGTCAACGGGTGGAGATGATTGCTAGAGTCTTTGCCGAGGGTGTTCGTGAGCTTTGTTTGATTGTCCATGAGTTGTGCATTAAGCACGGCCATCGGGCAGAGGTCGTAAAGCTTAGAAATCAGTGGGTGAATATCAATCCGTCACAGTGGAAGAAGCGGACGGATATGAAGCTCTCTGTAGGTCTGGGGACTGGTAATAAAGAGCAGTTGATGAATAACTTAATGGTTATTTACACCGCCCAGAAAGAGATGATCGCTTTAGGTCTTGCGACTCCCAATAATATGTATAACACCCTCGCGGAATTGACTAAGGCCGCCGGATTCCCGTCTGAGGATAAGTTCTGGACGGAACCGCAGCAAGGCTCTCAGCCCCCGCAACCTCCGAATCCTGAAGTTGTTAAAGCTCAAAGTCAGATGCAGATTGAGCAGATGAAGATTCAGGCCGAGCAGCAGAAGGTGCAGGTTCAGGCTCAAGCAGACCAGCAGAAGGCTCAGATGCAGCTACAGCACGAGCAAGTGAGGTCACAGAATGACGTAGCCATCGAGCAGTCCAAGATGCAAGCACAAATGGAACTGGAAAGATGGAAAGCTGAGCTTGAAGCCCAGACTACCTTACAGAAGGTTCAGCTTGAGCTTGAGGCTAAAAAACAGATTGAACTAATGAAGGCCCAGAGTGATGTTGCTGTTCAGATGGCGCAGCATAAACAGGAACTTGGTGGACTGGTGGACAAAGCCAAGACATCCCAAGGCTCAGATCAAACGAACGTTCTTATCCAAGGGCTTACGGCGATGATTGAGACACTTAACAAGCCTAAGCAGATTGTCCGCGACGGGCAGGGTAGGGCGGTTGGTGTGACTACTGTTTAATGGCTGTAACTGTCACCCACTCCACCCCCGCTGATGGAACATTCAGCGCGGAGGGTGCTGCTGCTTGGTCTGCTGAACACACTGTAACGGGGCTACCTTTATCTCCGGTAGAGGTTGAGGTCGATTTCGGAACTACTCCAGTTTACGACGCTGAGTTTACGATCACTGATACAAACATAACCTCAAGCAGCATCGTATCTGCTCAGGAAAGCGGGAAGGTCGCTACTGGTCGGGTTTCTGGGGATTCCAGATGGGATTCAATTTCCTGCTCGGTAATTCCTGCTACGGGTTCGGCTTCTCTTTACTGCATTGCAATACCTGGCCCTGTTGTTGGTCGCAGGACTGTGCGGTATCAGGTTTCTAATTAAGGATAAACATGGCAGTTATTGACGGTGGTTCCAGTTCTTCGGGGAAGGCGAATGTAGACGCTGGTTACAATCTACAAGCTAATCTCCCTTACACGACTCCTGCGGGTGTGGCTCAAGGCGGCGGCGTCAGTGCTGCCGGTTTCGCCACGATGCTGGCCGAGAGTGACCCCGGCTCGATCACCGGCTCACGCCTTCTGCGCCCGCCTGAAGTCAGCCAGGATTTCCGGATGCGGGTTGGCCTTGATACTGTCTTGATGACGGACAGCTTCAACGCGACCGCCCAGAATACCGCGCTGTGGTCTTACACGTTCGCCACCATGACGGCGGCACAACCGGGTGCCGGAACGATCAATTTTGGTGTTGTTCAGGGAACCACGAACGCGCACGGCGCTTTTGTGCGGTCATTCCAGTATTTCCCGCTGTTCGGCACTGCGCCTCTGTCGGTTGAGTTCACGGCTGGACAGTTTACGGCGGCACTGATCACCAACGAAGTATGGCGGATGGGCCTTGGTCTGCCTTCCGCTGCTGTCACGCCTGCGACCGATGGCGTATGGCTGGAACTGACCTCTGCCGGATTGATTGGCGCTCTGTCGTTCTCCGGTGCAACTGTGCAAACCGGCGTGATGATGATTCTCGATGATGTCACTCTGGGAAGCCTGCACAAGTTCGCCATTGTTGTGGGTGAGCGGTTCGTGGAGTTCTGGAAGGACGATGTGCTGCTCGGCTCCTTGGAGATTCCGGAAGCCAACGGCCAGCCGTTCCTCACCACGGCGCTGCCGGTGTTCATGCACAAGTACAACGTCGGCAACGTGGCGAACACCAACACGATGCGGGTCTCCGATGTGACCGTGACGCTGATGGACTTGCAGACCGAGAGACCGTGGGCGCATCAAATGTCTGCGTTGGGTCAGAACGCCGCACAAGGTCAGAACGGCGGCACGATGGGCACTACGGCGCTTCTGCCTAATGCGACCGCTGCGACTACAGTTACGGGTGCTGCGCTCTCCCAGACTGTTGCAATCGCCACAGGCTTGGGTGGTCAAGCTGGTATTACCGCTGCTGTGGCTGGTGTGGATGGTTGCGTAACTAACTTCCAAGTTCCTACCGGTGGTATCAACCAGACCCCCAGAAATCTGGTGATTACGGGTATTCGTATTGATTCGGTAAACATCGGCGCAGCAGTTGCGACCACCGCGAGTATTCTTCAATGGTCTCTTGCCTACGGTGCGACTGGCGTATCAATTCCTTCCCTCGCGCAAGCTGAGTCAGCTTCGTTCACAACTGCTACCGCTAAGGCATGGCGCAGGGTTCCTCTGGGGCTTCAGTCTTGGATTGTAGGCGCTGGTATTGGAACTCCGGCAGAGGCAATTGTTTTTAAATTTGAGACCCCGATTGTTGTAAATCCAGGTCAATGGGTTGCCGCTGTTGCGAAGTTTATCGTTGGAACTGCTACGGCCTCTCAAGTAATTTGGACTAACGTAATGTTTAACGGCTATTACGAGTAATGGCTTTAGGTAACTTCTTTGGTGGGCAGTTTCTTGGTGGTGGGTTCTTTGGTAGTTCAGTAACAACTCCTGTAGGCGGAGAGAAACCAGCAGGACGCAGTAAAAGACGCAAGCAAAAGCTTTACTACATAGAGCGTAAAGACGAGATTTTAGTATTTGATACACCGGCTGAAGTTAAGACATTCAAGCGGCAAGAGAAAGTCATTAAGCCGAGGATTAAGGTCGAGCCTGGAGTCGTAATCAAGAAGGCTGATCTACAGGCTTTTGTCGAGGTCAGTGAAGAATTTGAAGCATTCCAGCCCTTAATAGATTGGCAGAACGCCGCTCTTTTAAGGGAAATCTACCAACAGTATTTAATGTGGCTCGATGAGCAAGACATTGAAATACTTTTACTGCATTAAGGATAAGCGTGTCATTAGAAACTGAGGTTTCACGTGGAACGCAAGCTAAAGCAATTCTAGAGAATGACCTGTTTAAAGAGGCGGTAGAGAAAACCCAACAGGATATTTTCGATAAGTTCTCATCTATCGACCCGTCAGATAAAGAAGGGATGGTGATTCAGCGTCTAAGACTTAATGCTTTGGCTGAGATAACCCGAAATCTTAAAGATGTGATGGACACGGGGATTTTGGCTGAGAAACAAATAGAACATGAGCAGAACTTGGCTCAACGAATGAAAGAACGAGTATCAAAAGGTATCAGGAGTATTTTTTAGTAGTTAAACCGGAACAACCCTTGTCGTGAGACATCGGAATCCTGCAAAAAACGGAGTATTTAATGTCTGAAGAAATTGTTGAAAAACCCGCCGAGGAATCAACACAGTTGTCGTTGGAAGACCGGATCGCTAATAGCATGTTTGGCCCTAGCGAAGAACCGGAAGCAGTAGCCGAACAAGAACAGCCCGAACAGGCTGACGAACAGCCCGAGGAAGTTACGCCGGAAGCAGAGGCCAAGACTGAGCCGGAATTCGTAGAGGTCGAGTATGAAGGTAAGCAATACAAGCTTCCGCCTGAACTCAAAGACAAGCTCATGGCGCAATCTGACTACACTCGCAAGACTCAAGAGTTAGCAGAGCAGCGTCGATTGCTGGACACGCAATTTCAGCTTCAGCAGCAGGAAACTCAGTTCCGTCAAGCCGTAGCTCCTGAGATGGAGCAGCTTAATAAACTGGACTACCAACTAGCCCAATACAAAGGGTTGGATTGGGCGAGCATGGACGTTGAAACCATGACTCGGACTCGTATCGCATACGACCAGTTGAAAGAAGCCCGTGAAGACATCAACAAAGAGCTTCAAGGGAAGCGTAATCAATTCGACCAATACCGTCAGAAGGTAATGTCGGAAGTTACGCAAAAAGGTCACGAATACCTGAAGAAACATATTCCCAATTGGGGAACGCCGGATATTAGTCAAAAACTGACTCAATACGGCATCCAAGAAGGGTATTCAGACGTAGAGCTAGGTTCACTGACTGACCCTAGGATTATTAAAACACTGTGGAAGGCGAGACAGTGGGATGAGCTTCAATCCCAAAAGTCCACCCCCACGAAAGTAACACCCAAAGCGCCTCCGGTTGTGAAACCTGGGGCTACGAAAAACGCCAACTTCGCAGAGGATATGGCCTATCACAAGGCTTTGAAATCCGCCAAGTCCAGCTCTGAAAAACAAAGAATCATTCAGGCTCGCCTTGAAAAGAAGTGGGGCTAAATAATAAGGAATAATAAAAATGGCTGCATTGACTGGAACCTCTACCCGTTTTGACCTCGTTGGTTTCCGCGAGGATTTGGAAGACACAATCTGGGATTAACCTGTAACAACTAGGTCCCAGAATAAAACCCCGTGAATTGCTGGAACTGGCTTAGAATTGTGATTGCTACAGCGTAACTGGTAACGGTAAACGCGAATGCTTGAAAAAATTACAGATTGCCAAATCAGCAGCCAAGCACCCGAGGAATCGGGCGAAGGTTCAACGACTAATGCGAACGGTCCAGACCGGACTATGAGGCAACACGAGCGCGGGGCAGTTAAAACTTGTTCTAAATGTAAGCAAGAGCGCAGCGAATTTCATAAGAACGCTGTGTGGTGCAAGAGTTGTGTAAAAGAATACGACAAGGCGCAGTATCAGAAAAAGAGAGAGCAGATACTTAAAAACAAGGCCGTTTATCGGTCTGTTAATAAGGAAAAGCTCTCCGAGTTAAATAAGTCTTGGCGTGCTAAAAACTCTGAGAAAGTTAAGGGCTACCTTGCTGAGTATCGCAAGGAAAACTCCAATGTTTTGCGTGAAAAGAAAAAGCAGGATTACGCAAATAACAGAGACACGATACTTGCACAGAAGCGTGAATACCACAGTCTAAACAGCAAGAAGATCATTGAGAGAAAGCGCGAGTCTCGGAAGAATCCTGAGAGGCTTGCGATTCACAATCATCTTGGAGCTAAAAGAAGGGCATCGCGGTTGCAAGCGACCCCTTCATGGGCTGATCTTGAGTCAATAAAAGTTTTCTACAAACGCGCTCAAGAGCTTACAAATATGACCGGAGTTAAACACTCCGTAGACCACATAATCCCGCTGTCTGGCGGTATCGTGTGCGGTTTGCATGTTGCTGAGAATCTCAGGGTTATTACCCTTTCGGAGAATTGCAGCAAATCAAACCGAGTTTTAGCTGAAGATATAGTCTGAGCTACCGTTAGCGCGGTAGATGTATCGGATAAAGAGCCGATACGATAACAAACTGCTTTTCCCTGAAGATACTTGGGCGCTGTCGAACCTTGATAAAGAAACCGCCACCTCGACGTTTCATGAGTGGCAAACTGACCAGCTTGCCGCGAGTACGGTGAATCGCGTCGTTGAGGGAGATGACGCAACATTTGCCGCTGTCGCTGCTACGGTTCGCGTTGGTAACCACCTTCAGACCTCGCGTAAGACCTTCATGATTTCTGGTCTTGCTGAAGCGACTAAAAAGGCTGGTCGTAAGTCTGAAATCGCTCGTCAGGGCATGAAACTGATGAAGGAACTGAAGCGCGATATCGAGAAAGCGATTGTTGGTAATCAGGCTTCTTCGGCCGGTGGCGCTGCGACTGCCCGTAGTTCGGGTGGTATGGAGTCGTGGATTGCTGGCCCGACCAGTGACCCCGGCACCGCTGGTAACGCTGTCCGTGCAACGACTACGGCTAACCTTGCGTCTACGATTGGCTACGCTTCGGGTGTTGTAACTGCCCCGACCGATGGTGCTACGACCGGCGCTCTGACCAAAACCGCTCTTGATTCTGCACTTCAGGGCGCTTGGGAAGACGGCGGCAATCCCCGCATGATTCTGGTGGGCGCGACTCAAAAGGCTGCGATTGACAACTTCAGTTCTATCGCTACCCGTTTCGTTGATGTAGATCGTTCCAGCCAAGCTGTTATCACTGGCGCGGCTAACGTCTATGTCTCGGACTTCGGTCGCCATACCGTGATGCTGCATCGCTACATGCGTTCTAGCGTTGTTCTGTGTCTTGACCCGGATTACTGGGCGATTGCGTTTATCCGTAAGCCGTTTGTTGAGACTCTGGCTAAAACGGGTGACGCAGAGAAGCGTCAGATGCTGACCGACTTTACTTTGGTGTCGCGTAACGCTGCGGCGTCGAGCAAGGTTGTTGCCTGCACGTAATAACAATAACGGTGAGTAGTTAACTCGGTGCGGGGGCTAATAACCCCCGCATTTTTTATGGCTAGAGAATTCTTCGATTACGACCCTTTGACTGGTGTGACTCATTACACCGAACAACAAGGGGATACGACCGTAGTTTATACGGAGCAAGACTTAACCCCGTTGCTTGAGCGAAACAAAGCAATGGCTAATCAAGGCTTGAGAGATAACGGCATTAAAGAGGGCTGGTGGCATTACTGCGATATCCCTCCTGTTGTTGAATTGGCTCTAAGAAAGCAGGGAATAAACATCCACAATCCCGATGACGGGAAAAGGATGTTTCAAGTAATAAATCGAGATTATCCGTATCTTAAAACGACTCATAAAGTCCACGTAGGAGAGTAATGCCTGATTCCCGTTTGGAGGAATTGAAGCAAGCAGACCAGTTAGCTAAAGCTGGCGAGGTTGATGAAGCTTGGAAGATCATCAATAAATATCTGTGTATCAATCCTGATGATTCAATGGCGCTTGTTCTTGGTTGTTACTGTATGGACAAGGCCAGAAATTATCCTGTTGCGTATCACTTCGCACGAAGGGCTACTGAGGTAGAACCGCAACGGTTCCATACCTGGTTCGATCTGGGAAGGATGCAGGATAAGTTGTGGAAGTTTGAAGATGCTGAGAGGTCTTATCGAAAAGCGATTAAGACCGCACAAACTCCAAAGAATAAAGCGCATGGGTTGATGAACCTTGCGGCGTTGTTTATTCAGAATGGCGAGTTTAGTAAAGCAGAGCCTTATTGTAAGCAAGCTTTAGAATCCGACCCTGAATTGAAGGGCGCGAGGGCTAATCTGGGGTTCTGTCAATTGGCCGCTAGGAATTGGGCGGAAGGTTGGGATAGTTATAAGCACTCCCTTGGCTCTGAGATTAGAAAGATGGTGTCTTACGGCGATGAGCCTGAATGGGATGGAACGCCTTGTTTAGTCGTTGCTGTTTACGGTGAGCAGGGTCTAGGCGATGAAATCTCCTTCGCCTCGATGATTCCCGACGCGGTTAAGGACTGCCAGCGGTTGATTATTGATTGTGACTCTCGGTTAAAGAACCTGTTTCAGAGGTCATTCCCCGAAGCCAAAGTCTACGGCACTCGGAATGAAATGCACGTTAATTGGGATGCTATAGATCAATCCCCTCAAGCCTCCCTCTCAATGGGTAGCCTAGGAGGTCTGTATAGGCGTTCTGCTGAGTCGTTTGACGGCAAGCCATACCTGACCCCCGACCCCGTTAGGGTTACGATGTGGGAGGCTGTATTCGGTTCCATTGGTAAGCCTGTAATCGGAGTGGCTTGGACGGGTGGCGTTAAGCATACCGGTTCAGATTTTAGACAGTGGACTTTGGAAGACCTGTTGCCGGTATTTAAGTCCGTAGATGCTCATTTTGTCAGTCTGCAATACAAGGACGCATCGAAAGAGATCGCTGAGTTTAAAGAAAAGTATCCAGAGATTGATTTAGTTCAATACCCCTTTGGGACTTTGACTCAGGACTACGACGATACCGCTGCGATGGTCTCATGTATGGATAAAGTTGTTTCCATGCAGACCTCTGTTGTTCACCTAGCAGGTGCGTTGGGTGTGGATTGTGATGTATTCGTTCCCAAGACCTCTCAATGGCGTTATGGAGAGTCTTTTAATGACTTGCCTTGGTATTCCTCTGTAAAGGTCTATAGACAAGCCACTAGGGGGCATTGGTCAAACACGATTAAAGACTATGCAAAGAAACTTAGCGCCTCCTTGGTGTGAGGTTCCGTTTGTATGGCCTCCGTTAAGTCACAAGTGGGGCGACCCGATACCAGAGGTAGGGGTTTATAACCTTGCTGAACAGCCGACTACTTTTGATTTTGTTACTTGGCTTGTTCTTGCTACTTCTCTTGGGTGTAAGTCTGTGCGGTTCACTAATATCGACCGTATTCAGACTTGGAAATACTCTAAAGAAATTGCTCTTAAAAGGTTTGAAAACATTTTAGAACCTTCGTGTGACTTGATGAAAATCCCCTACTCAATCGGGGGGAACGTCGAAGGTTTCACTTGTGGGTATCACGCGGGGCAGATTAACAAATACGCCCAGAAATACGACATTAAAAAGATACCGCAGACAGATACCTATAAGGGTCATGTGACGGTGACGATTAGAGATTCTATTCGATTCAAGTCGAGGGATTCCGATCGTGTTGAGTGGAACAAAGTCATTGACCATCTGGAAAAGACGGAGAAGGTCATTGTTCTAGAAGATTGTGAAGACAAGCCTCTACCAATAGCTGAGAGGATGAAGCTTTACTCCGGCGCGAAGATGAATTTATCAGTGAATAACGGGCCGAACTCTTTGCTTTATTTCACTGATAACCCTTATCTGACTTTCAAGATGATCCCCCCAGGTGAAGGGGGGAAGTTAATGAGGGAGCATTTAAAACTCGGTGGCTTTCCTGAGAATTCTCAGTTTTGCTTCAGGAATAAAAACCAAGAAATCGTTTGGAAGCCGGACACTTTTGAAACCATCATAAAGAGCTATGAACGAATTTCGGGTTAAGTTGGCTCCGTTAGTCAGTCAGATATGTAACCGGTTAGGTATTACGCATCTTCTGGATTATCACTGTGGAGATACTCCGATAATGACTCACTTAAAAGTGAATCAGAAGATGAAGATTCAATGTTACGACCCGAACGTAGAGAGGTTTAAAGAATCAGCTTTGGCGGGTGAATTGGTCTTTTACTCCCCTGAGAATGAGCCTGATATTTCAGTCATTGATGATGTTGAGCTTTTAACCGGTGTGGTCTGTGTGTTTGCAATCCAGACCGAAGACGCTGAAAAGTGGATTGTTCCACTGATAGAAAAATACGAACTACAGACATTCCAAAGAATCGACGGCGGGTTTTACGCGATTCTCTACTGCAAGCCGAATATAAAAATAGAGGTTCCAAATGGCGCTTGACACGATAACAGGACTTACCCAAGCGGTAATAGATTGGTCTAACGCTGGTATCTCGACCTTACAAGCGAATGACCTAATCACGATGGGCGAGAACCGTGTTTATCGTGAGCTTCGTATTCGTCAGATGGAAGCAACCACGACTATTGCTATTTCAAACGGCTCGGCGGCTATCCCATCGGACTATATCGAAATCAAAAACGTCCATCTGAGTAATTCACCTTCTAGAGCTTTGAAACGAACCACAGTAGACAGGATTTATCAGGACTACCCCCAGAGGTCTGCAACTGGTGAGCCTCAGTTTATCGCTAGGGATGGTAATAACTTCGTCTTTGGCCCTAACGCTGGGTCTGGGTATTCGATTGTCCTCAATTACTACGCTAAACCAGCGACGGTTCTAGGCTCAACCTTGACCGGAATTACTCTTTCCTCTCCTGAGCTTCTCCTGTTTTCAGCTTTGTGTGAAGCGGCTCCTTTGCTTGGTCAAGATCAACGGATAGCCGTTTACGAACAAAAGTATCAATACGTAAAAACTCAAGTAGAGAAGCAGAGCAAAGGTGAAGATTTCTCCGGTTCTGTATTAGAAGTCCGGCCATCCTAAAAATAAGAGATAAAACATGGCAGATACCACTTTCACGAACAATGTGACCCTTACGGATGCTGATTGGTTCCAAGATGTAAACCGTCTGCATTACACAATCTTCGGAGACCCCGCAGACAAAGCTGCGGCGCGTCGGACTCTATTAGATGGGATGGAGAAGATTACAAATTCCCTCTCTGGAAACGTCGCGCTAAACAATACAGGCAGTTACTTTACCGGGCCGACAATCGCGCAAGGAACTTCCGGGACATGGCTTGTTTTTGGAACGGTGACTTTGACGGATACCGCTGGAGCCGCAAACTTCAGAGCAAAACTTTGGGACGGGACTACGGTTATTTCAAGTTCCTTTGTTCATACCGACGCAGCCAATAACACTAGAACTTTATCTCTGTCTGGATACATTGTTTCTCCTGCTGGAGATATTCGGATTTCTATTCAAGACGAGACCAGCACTAGCGGTGTTATCGCTTTTAACACTTCAGGTAACTCAAAGGACAGCACGATTACCGCGATAAGGATTGCGTGATGATTATTGCGACCGATGAAAGTGGGCGAGTGTGGATTGTTGGTAATGGTAGAAACGCCTCCGTCATGCCTCAAGAATTGAATGGAGTTCCTCTGACGGCGCATGTTCTTACCCAAGAGCAGGAAACCGCCTTTAATTCACTCCCCGCAGACCGTGATGGAACTATCTTCAACGATGGGGAATTTGTCTCTATCTCCAGACCTGCCGCGACCCCTACGGCTGTGATTATGAAACTTGAGAGAGATGCTCCGTTTACTCACAGGTCTCTAAGGGAGTTCTTTATAGGCTTCGGCGCGGTGAATCCGCAGTTTCAGGCAACTCTCCTGTATCAGCGTGCGAAGGCTGTTGACGATGCAATTAAGGCTGAAAGGGCAAAGCTGTGAGCGCCGTCGCGCTGATCGCTGGCGGATACGCCATATTCGTCATCTGCTGGATTCTGTATCTGGCAATTATGAATATATCCCGCGTTCGCCACGATCTGCACCCGTTCGCCAAGTTCAACGCCTACGCAATTGTCCTGCCGATAGGCTACGTATTCGATGCGGCACTGAACTTGCTGGCCTGTGCAATTTTCATGCGCCTCCCGCGTGATTTCCTGTTGACTGGAACATTAAAGCGTATCCAGAACACGGAGCCATCAGGGTCTTGGCGTGAGATTGTTGCTGCCTGGATTTGCATTCATTTACTTAACCAGTTCGACCCCAAAGGGAAGCACTGTTAATGGCTGAATTTAGACTCCCTATCACTGGCCCGTATAACACCAGAATAAACGCGACCAACGCCCTTACCTCGACTTCGGGGATTGTTGGCGCTGGTGTTGTAGGGGCGATGGTTGTCGGTCGGGGTGCTGGTGTGTCTACGAAAGACCGTCGTTTCGTGAATTGCTGGACGGAGACTGTTTCAGATCAGATTCAGCAAAGTAAATCGGTTTACCTCGTTAAAAGACCAGGATTCGCCTCTCTCAATACCCCGCAGTCGGGTTCGATTGGAAACGCGATTCTAGTCTGGACCGGTCAGGGAACCGGAACGAAAGTCATCAGTGCCTTTGGGTCTACGAATTCATCCATCTATGACGGCACGACTCAGCTTGTTACGAATAACTCCGATACCACTGTAATCACTGGAAAAGCTACGGGTATTACTGAGTCGATTATTTCCTCTACTCCGACTCTCGCTATAACTTCCTCGGACTCGACCGCTTGGTATTACCAAAACGCTGGAACGGTCACGAAGATTTCCGACGCTGATTATCCTGGTAACGCTGGAAAGACCGTAGTTGGAACCTTTGCACACATGGACGGATATGCTTTCGTCTTAACTCAAGACGGACTCTTGTATAACTCGGATTTGAACTCTTTAACGGCTTGGTCTGCATCTTCTTATCTTTCGGTGAATTCCTACCCTGACAAGGGTGTGGGGTGTATTAGAAAGGGTGACAAGATCATGGCCTTCGGAACTGAGTCAATTCAGTTCTTTTACAACGCTGGAAATGCCATCGGGTCTCCGTTGTCTCGTATCGAGCCGATGACCGTTAAAGTCGGTTGTTCCAACGCTAACGCAATCACTCAGCTAGGGAATGACGTTTATTGGGCTGGTTCTTCTCCTGAGGGCGGTCTAGCGGTTTATGGGTATAGCGACTCCATCCGTAAGATTTCATCTCCTGAGATTGACCGGATATTGATTCTAGCGGGTGCTAACAATATCTCGCTTTCCTCCTTGAAGATTTACGGTCGTTCGTTTGTTGTTGTCAACGCTTCGACAGTGACTTTTGTTTACTGCTTAGAGGAGGGTCTGTGGCATCAGTGGACTTCCACAACTCCCTTGTGGTCGAAATGCGCCGGTGTATCCGCAGGTAATGAGCAGGTTACTTATTCAATTTCTTCTCTTTCGACTTCGGGAAAAGTCTTTGTGATTAACCCCGCGGCTTATACCTACCAAGACAACGGTGTTTCATATACCGCTACTGCACAGTCTGGGTTGATGGGTTCTGGACGGAATAGAAACTCTTACTACGACATTGAACTCATCTCGGATAAAGAGGATTCAGAGTCAATCGTCAATGTTGCGGTTTCGGACGATGACTACAACACGACGACGACTTTGGGAACGATTGACCTTTCACAGACTCGCGGACGGATTCCGTTAGCTGGAAGCGCCTACCGCCGTTCGTGGATTCTGTCTCATTCTTCAAATACCCCCTTCCGAATCGAAGCCATAGCGGGGCGGGTGATTGAAAGTGTTAATTAATGGAACCTGTTGATTACAGTTCCTTCGCTTATCAGGACTCAGTAGGTCGGGATAAGTGGACTCAATTTACTCCTGCCTTTGGTTCTCTCACGGTAGTAGGCGCTACGAGTTACTACGGTCGATTTAGAGTCGTAGGAAAGTCTCTACAGTTTCAGGTCAAGTTCTCCGCTGCGACTTCAATAGCTTCTGTTGCGGGAACGGATTATTTAACCCTCCCGATTAACGCAAAAGGTTACTCAGGGATGGCGGTAATGACCAACGACACCACGAATATCTCGGTTGGTAATTGCCACATTGATGTTGATAACTCACGTTGTTACTTACCCACACAAACAGCTTCTGGAAACGTCTTCACGCTCTGCGGTTGGTATGAAATTTAAGGATAATAAAAATGACAATAGATGAACTTATCAATCAAATCTACGGAAATCAAACCAAAATCTCCGTAGATGGTGAAGACCGTTTCGCAGATCAAAACGTAGAACGCAATGCTTCCGGTCTCAGGGAGTGGAATTCAATGTTTGACCAGATGCAAAACTCTCCCGGTGGGATGAGCATCGACCCCGCCCGCAGGATGCAGATTCTTCAGCAAATGTCGGGAACGACTCAAAACGCAGGTAATAACCAATTCCTAACCCCAGAAGAGCAAGCATCCATTAATCAATGGACAAACTACGCGCAAGGTGAAAACTCCAAGAATTCATTTGGGGATTATCTTGCTAAAGGAGCCTTTGCTGCGGGTCTTGCGGGGATGGGCGGTCTTGCCTTTGGTGGGTTCGGCGCTCCGGCTGGTGTTGATTCTGCATGGGGCGTTAATCCTGCGGCCAGTGAATTCTCCTTGGCCGGTGGAACTGCTGGTAATGCCTCCGGGGGGCTTTACTCAGGTGCTGGCGGGGTTACAGGGTTGACTCCTAGCGGTCTGGGCGTCACTGGTGTAACTGGCACTGGTTCGGCTGGCTCACTCCTAACCCCTGCAATGGCGGCCTCTATGGGGCTTCCTGCGAGTGCTGCAATGGGTGGGTCTGGTCTGACTGCTGCTCAAGCTATGAGTGGTGTCGCTGACTCTCCTTGGGGCGTTAATTCGCTGAGTAAATTGTTTAGTGGCGATGCTGGAACCTCGGACTACCTGAAACTCGGCGGAAACCTTCTTGGTGCTGGTCTGGGTGTCGCTGGGGCGAATCAACAAGCCCAATCCTACGGTGATATAGCTAATAAGTTCATGGATATGGGCGCTCCCTACCGTGGGCTACTTCAGCAGTCGTATCAACCCGGATTCTCAATGGCGAATCAGCCTGATTTTATGAACGCTTTGGATGTTGGTTCACAGGCTGCGGCTAGGGCGACTTCTGCCAAAAGTGGAAATCCTGTGGACAACCCCGGTGCTTACGCAGAGATGAATAAATACATCTCCGGTTCTCTGGCGCTCCCTCAACTCAATACCTACCGTTCGCAGCTTGGCACTTTCGGACAATTGGGAACATCCCAAGCCGGTCAAGCAATGGGCAATCAAGCCCAAGCACAAGGCGGAATGTATGACGCTTTGGGTTATGGAGTCGGTCAACTGACTCAGCCGGAAAACCCCCTTAAAGGTCTGTTAGATCAATTCAAAGGTTTCAACATTAACCCCGCGAGGTCTTACTAATGAACATCGCTCCCGGACTTAACGGTCTACTCGCTCAACGTCAATTCGCCCAACAAGAGCAAAACGCCGGATTGGGTCAGATTCAGGGGCTTTTGGGTATTCAACAGGCGCAACAGCAACAGGGGCTGTTGGCTCAACAGATGCAGGATAAGCAACGCCAACAGATGCAGGTTGAAGCCTTTGCACAACAACTCCCTGAGTCTGACCGTGCTGCGTTCATGGTCAACCCTAACGCATACATTCAGGAAATGAATAAAAAGTATGTCGTTGGCGGCGCTTTGGTCGGCGGTAAGGGCGGCGCTCCGATTTACGAGGCTCCGGTTGAAAACAAGATTGCCCCGAACGGGCAAGTCTACAACCCGCGTCAACTGACCCCAGGCATGACGTTTAACGACCCGAATAAAGCCTTTGGTATCGGGCCGCAAGGTGTTCCCGTTCCTAATCAAGCCTTCCAAAACTTTGAATTGGATAAAGCGGCTAGGGGTGCTTCTAAAAATGTTACGAACGTCAACAACGTAGGCCCGAAAGAATTTGAAAAGGAACTCGGCAAGATGGACGCTGAGAAACTTGGTGAATTCCGTAAAAACGCGGAAGCCGGTCAGGGTATGTTGGGAACCGTTACTAACCTTCGTGACGCAATTAAAGGCGGGGTTTACTCAGGCGGTCTTGCAGATCAAAAGACTGCCGCAGCAAACCTGATTAACGGCATTACTGGTATTACTCCTAAAGCCCTCCCCGGCTCTCAGTTGTTTGAAGCTGAGGCGTCTAAGCTCGTCCTTGATAGCATTAAATTGCTTGGTGCGAATCCGTCTAACGCTGACCGTGATTTCATTAAAAAGACTGTTCCGCAGTTGGCTACCAGTCCGCAGGCTAGGGATGCGCTTATTAACTACCTTGAGCAGAAAGCTAATAAGAATATCGAGCTTTTCCAAAAAGCAGACGCTTACGCTCGGCAGAATAAAGGGCTTGGCGGATTTAACTACTTGGGTGGCTCGGCAAAGAAAATCACTAACGATGCTGAATATAACGCACTTCCTTCTGGCACTGAATTTGTAGGGCCTGATGGGGTAACTCGGAGGAAGCCGTAATGGGATGGAAGGACGCTCCTGAAGTCGGTAGCGGGTGGCAGTCTGCGCCATCCCTTGATGGTAAAAAACAAATGGCCCACGTTACCGTTGGCTCCGCTGGCATGGGCGATGCTATCAAACAAGAGCTAGCCGGTAAAAATTGGGCTGATCGTCAGATTATCGCCGCTGGAACCGGTCTTTCTAACGTGATTGAGGGAACTAAGCAGTTAATCCCCGGCATGAAAGCAGACATCGGAACCATTCAGGCAAACAAAGTAATCAGGGACGAAAACCCCGCCGCTGCGTTCATTGGTGATGCGTCATTGGCCGCTGTTCCCTTCGGTCTTGCTGGTAATGGACTGAAGGCTGCTGGTGCTGTAGGTGGCGGGTATGGTCTTTTGCAGCCGGTTGAATCTGAGAATTTTGCAGACATCGCAAAGGGTAAGGCATTGTCCGGTATTGTCGGCACCGGCGCTGCTGTCGGTGGGCAGTTCTTAGCCAATAAACTGCTTGGCGGTGTGTCTGGAAGGATGGCGGGTATTGAGCAAAAAGTAGCAGACAAAGCGGCTCAGGTCGCAGCATCAGAGACTGCTAGTGCTAGGAGCGCCGCTGGTAACGCCGCACAGAACGCTTACAGACAGCTTGAGCATCTTCGGGAGCTTAATGCTTCTGGAATACTATCCCCTCAACAGAAAGTCCTTGTTGCGAAGCTTGAACGAGAGCTTGCGGAGAAATCAGCAGAGAAACTCGTTCCCGCTGCCGCACTAAAGCAGGAAACCTCTCAGGCATACAGTGAAGCCATGCAAAGTGAGGCGGAGAGGGCGGCTAAATACGCCGCAGAGAAGCTCAGTGGAGCCGAAGCCAAGCAGCAAATGATGGCGAGGCTTAAACGCTATGGCCCTGCGGCTGTCGGTGGGATTATCGGTAACGCGCTGATTCCGGGTGTCGGCGGCGCGGTGGGCGGGGCTGCTACAGGTCTGGTGCTTCGTCCTGCTGTCAGGTCAATGATTAACCTGTCTCAAAATCCCGCTGTTCAATACGGGCTTCTGTCGGGGGCTAGGACTGGACTAAATGCCTCTGGCCCTGCAATCCCTGTTGGTGGTTTGCTCAGTTCTCAGTATCTGCTTAACCAGTAATCCGCTTAATTCTTGCGTGTTCTTCTATTCGTTTATTGGCCGCGCTGTATCTTGTTTTGATTCGCTCCTTTAGTAGCTGACGCTTCAACCAAGATTCAGGAAGGTATTTAGCAATGGCTAGGCGGATTCCAGCGCCTAAAACGCCGAATAGAAGCGCAGCCAAGAGGGGGGGCGAAGAACACGCCAAGAACCGCGTAGATGTCCATCCCGTAACTTTACCACAACTCAAAACCGGCCCCGAAAGGGGCTTTTTTATTGGAGTTTTAATGGAAGCCCTGATTCTAAAAATAGAGGCTCTTGTTGGTGCGTTGAAACTGCTTTTCCCTGGATTCATCGGGGCGCTTTTAGCTGCGATTACAGGGCCAGCCAGAGATATTAAAACTCGATTTATAGGCTTCGTTTCAGGGTTTTGTATTGCTCTTTACGGGACAGACCCTTTACTCCATTTCTTTTCCTTGAGTCATGACACCTACGCGGCTCCCGCTGGTTTTGCTCTTGGATTCTTCGGTATGTCTGTTGCTGAAGCTGTGATGAAAGTTATTAGGGAAACAGACATAGCGGGGATTATCAAAGGTCGTTTTGGGGGTTCTCAATGAGCCTCTATGTCGTTTGTTCTTTTGTGATTTGCTGTGTGTCTACATTTCTAGTCGTCCATCCGAAATACGAGGATGGATTGGTAGGAAGGATTGCGCTTCTCTGTATTTCTCTCTCCAGCCTTGTCGTTATTGGTGAATGGTTGGACGGTGTTGTTTATGAGGTCAACCCGACGACTCTAGGTGTTCAGTTTGGTCTGTCGGTATTCCTTCTGAGGCATGTTTACAGGTTTAGTAAGTGGGTAAAAAGCGGTTCATTCGATTGGAGAAAAAATGAAAAAGCTACTCCTGATTCTGCTGTTGTTTGCCCCCTACTCACAAGCCCAAGAAGTAACCGTAAATCCTGATGGAACCGTGACTTTAAAGTTATCCAAGGAAGAAGCGCAGCAATGTAAATCCGGTGGAGGTTGTGTAGTCATTCCTATGAATCAATTGGAACCTGCCATTAGAGAAGTCGCCAAGATGATGTGCGGGAAGTCTGTATGAACAAACTCGACCCCGTTGAATACGGTCTTTCAATGTTATTTGGTAAGAAGATCGTAGACGGTAGTGCAGATCAATCAGGACTTCATCTTGAATTAGACGATGGGACGACTTTTGTGATTATCGGCACGTTCTACGCGGGGATAGATTTTAACGACCAGTATCCGATTCAATGAGCCTTCCTCTAACCCCGGACACGTTAGAGGCGATGTATGACTGCCTCCGTTCCTTCCCTCCGTTTAGTAAATGGAAACTCCCCGAAGGTAAAGACCTGCATCAATTTCGGGTGAGTAAGAGGAAAGACCAAGAGGGTCACTACACAAGATATGTAGGAACTGACAAACACATTATTTCAATCTCCGCGAACAGAATCGGCCATTTCAATTCGTTAGCTCAAGTCATGGCGCACGAAATGATTCACTTAAAACAAGGCATCTCAAAGACTGAAACCCCGAACGCAGTCTCATAACGCAGAGTTTATGAGAATTGCGAAATCTGTTTGTAAAAGGTTCGGATGGGATGAAAAAACTTTTGTATAAACCCTTTGGGCATGAAAGGTAAACGTGCCAGCTAAGTGTAGTGAATCAGAGTTTATTGATATGGTTCAGAAACACGGTATAGCGAAAACAGCAAGAATTCTCTGCACAGGTGAGCGCAATGTTCACGCTAGGCGCAGGAACCTTGAAAGACTCAGGGGGATTGTTATCAAAGTCAACGACCCTCGCAGCCCAACAATTCAAGCAAGAGAGCATCCCGCGAGACTTATTGAAACCGTAAAAGACGGGGTTGTTTTGGTTGGCTCAGATGCCCATTACTGGCCGAACATAATCACTACCGCACACAGGGCTTTCGTTCACTTTTGCAAAAAACTCAACCCCAAGATTGTCGTAATGAACGGGGATGAATTTGACGGGGCTTCTGTCTCAAGACACCCCCCTATAGGTTGGGAAGATGTGCCTTCGGTTCAAATGGAGCTAGAGACCGTTGCAGAACGCTTAGATGAGGTTCTACAAGCATCCAAGAACGCTAGGCATATATGGACACTCGGAAACCATGACGCACGCTTTGAGACCCGCCTAGCGACACAAGCAAGTGAATACGCCAAGGTTCACGGCTTCCACTTAAAAGACCACATCCCAGGTTGGTCTCCGTGTTGGGCGGTTTGGGTGAATGACGAAGTAGTAATTAAACACCGCTGGAAGGGTGGGATTCACGCCACACACAACAACACAGTCGGTTCAGGTAAGACGATGGTAACGGGGCATTTACACAGCCCTAAAGTTACCCCTTGGACGGACTACAACGGCACTCGTTGGGGCGTTGACTGCGGGACTCTTGCGGAACCGGACGGGCCGCAGTTCATGGACTACACCGAAGATAATCCTAAGAACTGGCGCTCTGGATTCGCTGTTTTGACATTCAAAAACGGTGAATTGTTAGACCCTGAATTAGTAAGGGTTCGTGATAAGGATTCGGTGGTATTCCGTGGCGAAATCATCAAGGTCTGATTCGTGATTCGCGAAATGAGAATGTGTTGAATATCTATACATATATTTTCAACGTGTCGAAAAAATGAAGAAAAGTAAACATGAGCGCGTGGTTCCTATGGTTGATCGTCGCACTTCAAGCGGGGGCATGTATCTCGCTATTGATAGAAGGGAAATTCCCTATAGCCTTAATGCTGCTGGCGGGGGCGTTAGCAAACTACGCGGCGATACTAATGGCAAAGTAAAACCAGCGGAATCAGACCTAAATGCTGGTTATGACTTGCGGGATTTACCTTGCTCCGACTACGAACGCTGCTACATGGTTTAATTTATTGAACATGATAGGACTATAGATGGCCGGTCTCTTACAACAACAATACGCAAACGGTCTCTTAAACCAAGACCCGTTAATAGCAGAAACCGCTAACAGGAACATGCTCGCCCAAGCTCTAAAGGCGCGTCAGACTACCCCTAGGAACGCTTTAACGGGGCAGGGCTTGTTAGATACCGCTGCGATAGGGCTAAGTCCTATCCCTGTGATTGGAGACCTTCTAGGGCTTGGTGCAGACGCTAACAGGTTTATTAACGAGCCTGAGAGTAGGACTCCGCTTAACTTTGGGCTTGCTGCTCTTGGACTAATCCCATTCGTTCCGCCTTTGGTCTCGGCGGGTTTGGGTAAGTTCGCACAGTCTCAAGGTAAGCAGATTGCCAATTTACCTACAGGCCCCGCAAGGAATCAAGCGGGGGCGATTGTCTATCACGGAAGCCCACATAAATTCGACGCTTTCGACTCGTCAAAAATCGGAACAGGTGAGGGCGCTCAAGCTTATGGGCATGGGTTGTATTTTGCGGAGAATCCTGACGTCGCAAAACAATACATCCCAAGAGATTTGAAAACTGAAGATAAGATAATGCGACTTTATAAACAGGCAGAAACCAGACAGGACTGGAACTCAATGTCTGTTCTTGAGGATGCTCTGACTCATAAAACACCGTCCGAGTTAAAAGAGCTATACCCAGACCAGCAAGGACTGATTAACCAAATTGCGAAAATCCAAAGCACTCAAAAGGGAAACATCTACAAAGTAGACCTCCCCGACGAAGCCATAGCAAAGATGCTTGATTACGACGCGCCTTTAAGTAAACAGCCGGAGCAGGTAAGAAACGCTATCGAGTCCGCGCTAAAGGATGACCCTGTATTTAACGCATGGAAAACAAACGGGGCGATAGACTCTGTAAGCGGCGGGCTTCTGTATGGGCGCGTTGTGGAAAAGATGGGGCCATATCCCGGCGGCACTGTTGGCGCATCTGGCAGTCAGTCGGCAAAGGCAACAGAGCTACTAAATAGCTTGGGGGTTCCAGGCATCAGATACCTTGATGGCGGAAGTCGTGGCGCTGGCGAGGGAACGAGAAACTTTGTCACTTTCCCTGGTAACGAAGGTCTATTAAAGATACTAGAAAGACAATGATAAGAATCGACCAGTATTGGGGGCCACATACCGGCCACTCAGAAATAACCGAAGAAATAAAAAAGAACGCCTCTGAGCTTTTAGAGTCTGTTAATCAGTTAATGCTAGAAGCTCAAGAAGATGGAGTAGGTTTTACTATCAATCCAAAGACTAAATCCTATATCTCAGGGAATGGTAACGGGGGATTTCGTCCGAGTGACTCTACCGTAGGCGCTTCTAAATCAAAGCATAAAACAGGAAACGCGGTAGATATTTACGACCCTGATCGAGAGTTTGCAAGCTGGATACTCGCTCATAAAGGAAAGATGGCTGATGCTGGACTTTACACAGAAGATTTTAGATACACGCCGGTATGGGTTCATCTTCAAAACATCGCCCCTGGTTCCGGCCTTCTCGTGTTCCGCCCGACTATCGCAGAGCCTACTCATGGATACCCGCCGCCGTGGGCATAAATCAAAAAGGCTTTATCGCACTGTCGCCTACAGGCTACATCGCGCTAGGTCTGGGCTTGATCGTGCTAACTCTTGGTATCGCGCTAAAAGTCCAATCTGCTCGCCTAGATGCTTGTAAAGCTGAACATCAATCCTTTGTTTCAACGGTTGCTGAAATAGGTCGTCAGGCTGAAATCGACAAAAATAAAGAAATCGAACGTCAGAAAAAGGTAACTAAAGATGTTTCCTCGGATTACGAAAACCGGCTTAATCTCCTTCGTGATACTTATGCAAGGCTGCGCGACCAGCGTTCCGGTGGCGGTTCAATGCCCCCCATTCCCAACACCCCCAGAAGCATTGATGACCTCACCCCCGACTCAATTCCTCTTGCTGGAATCTGCGCCGAAACAACCCAACAACTAAACTCCCTGCAAAATTGGATTAAGGCTCAGTCACAGTAGGAACATCAATCCATTCTGACCAGTTACCCCATCTCATTTCAATCATCTATCTCTCCTTCCACAACTCCAAAACGATACTTGATTAATAAGCGTTATTTTGCCTCAAATATTCAATACATTGTGCCCGCTTCAATGCTCTTTTCATTTTCTTATCAACAGCTTGCTTCGCTGATCTGTTGTTTTTATGCCACACTTTGAGATTGCATTATTTATTAAGTAAATCAGTAACTTATTTTCCAATCTTCCACAACTAAAAAAAATCTTCCACTAAGAGACTCGTTTTATCGGTGAAACGACTACGGGTTTTCTCAGGTAAATCTGCGTAGTCTCGGCTCTTGCGTGACCTAACCTCTCCTGCGCGTTCTCGGTATCGTCTGAGGCGGATTTAGCCCTAATGTCATGGAATCTTGCGTTAGGGATACCGGCTCTTTTAGCTGCTCTTGTAAACGCTTCGGAAATGGTCTCAGGGTCATGTGGTTGGCCTTTTCTGTCGCAGATGACCGTAACCCCACGGACGGAGCCAGGAATCGCCCTAGCGCGTTCTAATGCGTTTTTCAGATCATCTGAAAGCTCATGGGTAACAGTCCTTCCTGTTTTCTTCTGGACGATGGTTACAACCCCTTCCTTGAAGTCTGAGAATTTCAAGTTAGCAACATCGGAAACCCTTAACCCTAGAAAGTAGGCAAGGTCTACCGCGACCTGATACTTGTGGCTTAACTTTTCTCGGATAGCGACAAACTCACCGTCTGTTAAGTATCTATGCCTTCTGGACTGACCTTTAAGCCTCATTCCTGAGAATGGGGAGAATTCAATCTCTCCCACAGAGACAGCCCAAGCGTAAACAGTCTTTAAAAAAAGCGCCGCGTTCCTCGCCATTTGTTTAGCGTGGTATTTCTCTATAAGCGTGTTCATGTGGTATTGCCTGATCTCACTTACAGGAATATGACCAGCGACTTTCTTAATGATCTTCGCGCTGTTTCTGTAACTCTTACGGGTGTTCTCCGTTAATTCGGTTTTCCTTGATAGGAATAGATCAACAAGACTAGATACGGTTCCGTTTAATGAGTTTCCAGCGTGTATCTCGGCCCATCTTAAAAGAGCCTTCGATTTATCCGAACCCAAGGCTTCATACTTCCTCGGTTTACCCCCGTGGTCGTAATAGTAAGCCTTCCCCTTTAACCTCATTTTCGGGGGCAGATCGAAGTTTTTAGTTCTTGGTCTCATGCGAAATTAAGCCGCCACCGTTTAGGCTTCTCAGATTGAACACCCATCTTCTGCCGCCAATACTCTACAGCAACCCTCGGCTTACCGTGGACTGTAACCTCAAAGACCCATCCTTTACGGGATAACCAGGCGCACTGTTCCTTACCCCGTTTAAGGCCCGTCAATTCCTGCAATTCTTTATCAGTTAGAAACATTAAGGTAGTGGTTCTCTTGATATAGCGGCGGCGCAGTCAGATACCGCAAGGTTGTAGGCGATGTCATCGGATGTATCCAGCCCATCAACCAAACATTCCTGTCTGCAAATCTCCGCATCCCTTTTCCTGACCGCAGCGCCGTATTCTGCGAGGGCGACGAGGAAGTCGCGCTTGGCTGCATGGCACATTTCCGGTGTCGGCATGTTCACGAAATATACGGACATGCGTTCTGACAGTTCTTCTGGGGTCATCATTTACTCCTGACTGCTCGTGAAACAAGTTCGCCAATATCAATCGTTAGATAGATTCTTGGCTTCCCGGCAAATGGCGCATTAAAGGCAATTTCAACGCCTCCATCATCTTTTATGTCGGTTATTTCTACGAGGACGTTTTTTTCTGGCACGTATTCGTCATCGCCCTTAAACGCCATAAACTTACATGCAAATTCGTTATTCACGGTTTCTCCTTGTTCAGATTGGCGAGGGCATCAGATAGCGCCTCGTTAACAGTTGCTATGTAGTAAAGAGTTCCATATTCGTTTAACAATTCCATAGATTTTTTTACGCTGTCTGAATCACACATTTCTGGCGCGTAAGTGTTTGTCCATACCATCATGGCCTCTCTCGCCTTCTCAGCCGCTTTCACCAGTTCAGCTATCTCGTCGGCGTGGTTGCGGAGGAATACATACAGCTTTGCGTTTGCTTTAATTTCTTCGTCACTGAGGTCGCTTGCGCTAAAGTCGAGCGCGTCAAAGTTAGCCAAATACTTGTATGGGTCTGTGTCAACGGCCACAAGTTCCCAATTAGATTCATCAATGGTAAGCGGCCCCTTAGTCGCCTTCTCATTCAGCCGTTCCAGTTCTGCGAGGAAGTCGGTCATTTGGTTATTCTCCGTCATAGCAGCCGCAGGCAACTTCTGATGTAGACCAATCCGAATCAATCAGCTTTAACTGTTTTTCATCGAACTCAATCAGATCAGCCCATGAGTAATCCCGACCAAGACCTTTAATGTCCGTAAGGATTGCGTTTTTCTCCATTGCAATCGCTCGTTTAGCAAGGTCTGGATATTGTTTTGCTAGTTGCTTAACCTCTTGAGCCTTGGATGATGGGCAGAAAAAACAAGCGGATTTACCGGGCAAGGGAATTCCGTAAGACTTAATCAGGTCAATGCAAATTGCCCTATCCCAACCCCATTCGATTAGCGGGTAACGGTTGGTATATTTATCGCTTTGATATTCCTTTGCCCTGCGTTCCTCGGACGCGTCATAGCCGACCAGCTTTGTTACCTTGCCGCCAGAGGCCCATACATCCCTCGCCGGTTGCCAGTTATTTAAAAATTTATCCTGCGGCTGAATCTTAAATCTCTGTGAACAGGTCTTAAACCCGTAAGCAATTGAAGGAAGCGCATTACGGTCTAAGCAATCTTGCTCCAATGATTTTCCGCAAGAAACAACCGTAATCTCCGGCATCCCGTTTTTAACCAACCACTCACTAAAGCGTTTTATATGCTCATAGGTGTGCGGCTTCTCGCCTCCGGTATCAGCGAAAAGAATCAAATCAACCCTCTCACCCCTCTCCCACATGCCGATCAGCATTGCTGTGGAATCGGTGCCGCCACCGAATGATGCGACCACAATCATTCTTCCACCTTCCCTGCGGCAGCGTCGATGGCGGCGTCAAGGTGCTGCGCCACTGATCCTTTAAAAATACCTTCATGCGCTTTAACGTCAGGCAAACGGAAGCGAGCAACACCAGACGGATACCTGTCGCCTGATGTTCTGTCGCGTAAATACCGATACCGTTCCGCATCCTTCCTGAACTCGTCGCGCTCGGCCTCGGCTTGCTCGGCGCGATCCTTGGCTTGTATGTAAAGCTGATTAACTGTGTGGTAGTTATCCGCCATCGCCAGAAGATGTTCAATCAAAGACTTAATTGATTTTTCATCATCTTTCAGTTTCTTGTTAATGCGATACTCATTGGCATCTCCCGTAACGAACGTCTCTATTTCATGCAATCTGCGTCTCACATTATCTAAACTGGCATAGCAATTATCTCTATCTTGCTGCGCCACCTGTAGCGCGGATTGCAGGGAGTCGATGTAGTCAACAATATCCTTATCTCCGGCGAATGCACCGTCAGACTTGAACCCCTTGAGTGCATTTCGCAGTCTAATTAAGTATTCAGGCTCCACCACATCATCACCCGCTGACTTGATGGATTGCAGGGTGGCTGGCTCAAAGTTATCAGCAAAGTAATCAGCAGCAACCAGCCATCGGTCAGAATGATTCTTCGGGTTACGCGCTATCTTGTCGCCAATCTTCGGTGAGCCAGCTTGCTTGTCTGCATCGCTGACAGATACTCCGGTCATATCAAACCCTAAGCACCAATCAGCTAATTCAGCAATTTGCTTGCGGCGATACTCGGAATACTTTATCTGCTCGTCAATCGTCGGGGCGGTCATGGGTTCACCAAGTAAACGGAAACGTAAACAATTGAAAGAACTATTGAGATAGAAATTACCCACTCCAAAAACTCTTTCATCTTCATTCTCCTTTCGGCAGACTGCAATCGTATGGGTCAGTAGCCGCAGCCTGTTCATCAGTCATTTTCTTGACTTCAGACTTTCTGCCGCTCTCCAGCAGGGCGGTGATGCGGGATAGCAACGGGTCATAAATTCCTAAATTAGCTTGGTCAGATAAATCATCAATCGCATTTCTCGCTTCCGCCAGCAGCGACATCGCGGGGTCTGTGGTCATTTGGCCTCCTGCGCGGCTCGGAGCATGGCTTTTAATTGATCTGAGTAATCCATCCACTCAAAGACGAGTGCCGCTGAAACCGCATGGGGCCTGTAGCCCAGATGCAATCTGAGAGGCTCCATCGGCACCTGCACCGTCGCCGCTGGCTGGCTGGATTGGGGTGCAACTGCGGCGGTTCCGGTCATTGGACAATCAATGATGTTGCTGCCGTGGCATGGCTCTTTAAGTCTGTCTGCCTCGCACAACGGACATATCAACTTACGCCCCTCTGCATTGACCTGATCAGCTGCGCGGGTGATAAATAGCCTGTTGCGAATATCTGACTCAACGGCGTCAACCATGTCGTAGTGGACGCACGTAAGGATTGAGCGCAACACTTCTTCGTCTATATTCCCCTCCCTCACGCCGGATATGGCTTCACGTAAAGTAGGCGCAATTTCACTGAATTTTGCATCGTCTGTGTCAGCTATATATTGCAACCGCTTAATCAGTTCTTCATTCATCTCTATCCCCTCAGTTCTGCTCGTGAATGTCATCTAAATACACGCCACGTTTAGCGGCCCATGATTCAACGGACTCCATGTATTTCGCAAACTCACTTGTTTCGCACTCCGCAGAAGATCGAACCCTTTTGTAAATTTGACCGTTCGGCAGCGGGAGTTCTTCCACCCCAAGGAATCTGCCCTTGAAGTATTCATGCCAGGTATCAGCGGTGTATCTAACTTTCGTGCCATCGTTGTCGCTGTCGATTAAGAGTTCGTCTGCAATCTGATTTAGTAAAGTCCAATACCGTCTATTGGCTTCGTTAGACCGTTTCGGACTTCTGCCGCATGAAGGACACTTAGCCATCAGAAGGGAATATCTGAGTCCATTTCGCTAAACGTGCCGCCTGACTTTTTCGGCTCCGGCTTGGCTTCGTCCTTTGGTTTAAACGCCAGCGATTGCCACTTGTTGCCGTTCTTGTCCTCTTTCGTCCAAGATGAAATCCAATACTCAACCCCGTTAATCAGGCATGAGCCTTGCGCGTTCGGGTGCGTGTCTTTCTCTTTTTTTTGGTTCTTGAACAGTGAACCGCTGAGTTCTTTCCTTTCGTAGGCCATTACGCTTGCGCTCCTTCGTTGGTTTTAAGATTTTCCTTCTTACGGCGGTCTTTTTCCTTCGTGATTGCTGATCTTTGCTTTGAATCCAACTCAGCCCAAAGACCTAATTTTTCTTCAATCTCAAAATTCGCTTCATCTATCGCGTTGCAAGCCTCGCCAACCATATCGGCCTCAAGGCAATCAACAACCGTGCTTAGAATTTGCTGAACCTTAAACTTCTGCTCGTTGGTCAGATTTTCAGAGGCAGACCGCGCTATGGTTTTTGCCGATTCCTTCATGCCGCTTTTCGCCGCCTTTAGTTCGGCCCGATCTTCTTCCTCATCGCCGCTTTCAATGGAAAACAGCTTGAGAATCGCGTATTTCGTGGCGTAGGAAATCGCTTTACCTGGGGCTTTGTCTCCCTGATCTAAAGCATGGGCCTCAATCGGAACCGTTACCTTCTGCTCCGGCAGGTCGATGTTCACGAAGTCCAGTTCATACCAAGGCTCATAACGGATAATCGGAATCCCCTTGGCTGTGGTCGTTCCGGTGTCAACGGTCTTTGACGAAACCAAGCGAGGAACAATCATTACCCCGTGCTTAATCAGGCTTTCCCGAATCTCGCCGGTCACTTGGTCATGGGTAATAACCTTGTAAGTTCCGGCTCCCGTGACTTCCTTGGTCTTGCGGAGATAGGAAACGTCCTTCCTGACCTCGTTAAGCCTTTGGTAGACGTTTAACCCTTTAGTCTCAATCACTGGTGCCGAATCCATATTTAAATCTCCTGAGTTCTTCAAACTTGTCCATGATGTAAGCCGTTTCCGCCTGTCCAGAAAGTCCACGGTCAACCTTCTGGATAACCTCTAAATCAGCCATTCGCTCACGTTCAATGGTTGATTCAAATTCGATTTGATGCTCAATGATTGTCACGGCTATTTCCCTCCAGCCAAGAGCCACGCAGCCTTAACCGAGTAGCCTTGTTTAAAGTAATGAACCGCGAAACGAATCCTTCGGGGGAGTGATTGCTTGATAAAAGACTTGCGTTCACGTTTACCGAAGTCCTGAAGCATGATGATCTGATTAGCTGTTTGCATTGAGTTCTCCATTCGCATACTTACGTTCAGCGTCTAAAAGGTCTTGTTCGTGATACCTGGTCGCTCGATCAATCAAGAAACAAATACACACGACTGCTATTAGAAAGACCGAGAGAGTCAGGCCGTATTCATTGAGGAATTGATGGATGGCGATCATTTCAAGTAATCCGAAAAGCAGTCTTTAACCAGTTCATTAAAGTCTTTTCTCGCCGCATCCCTCGCCGCATCCCACGCCACATCCCACGCCGCAGCCCACGCCG
>JAAOEI010000051.1_pt1 | contig 41038 bp, 38 predicted proteins | sample 7059261 | NCBI WGS metagenome assembly JAAOEI01 (sample SAMN14008812, study PRJNA610033) | viral metagenome | isolation source: viral particles filtered from seawater | place: China: Hangzhou Bay, Yangshan Deep Water Harbour | collected 2017-10-31 | reverse complement strand
AAATTATTTATAATAAGATTTATAAAATCAATTCTCTGTACCTTGTTTATGGGGCTAATCCTTTCATTCTTATTAAATTATTTTTCAAATGAATTAGAATCAAAGTCAGTAATAAAAGCTATTATTTTAATATCTGTAGTTTTATTCTCGGCTTTTGTGTACTTTTTAACTGCCTATTTTTTAAAAGCATTTCGTATTAAAGATTTAAAAGTTTAAATTTTAAATGATTAAAAATAGAATTTTGTCAGGAGTCCAGCCAACAGGAAACCTCCATCTTGGCAACTATCTAGGGGCCATTAAAAATTTTGTAAAATTGCAAAAGGATTACGAGTGCTATTTTATGTTGGCTGATCTTCACTCAATTACTGTATTTCAAGACCCAAAACAATTAAGAGAAAATATAATTGAAACTGCAGCTGTTTTTCTTGCCTGCGGATTAGATCCAAAAAAAAATGTTATTTTTTGTCAGTCGAATGTCACTGGGCATTCAGAATTAGCCTGGATATTTAATTGTGTTGCACGAATTGGTTGGCTGAACCGAATGACTCAATTTAAGGAAAAAGCAGGGTCGAATAAAGAAAAAGCAAGCGTTGGTCTTTATTCTTATCCAACTTTAATGGCAGCAGATATTTTACTTTATAAAGCAACCCATGTTCCCGTGGGTGAAGATCAAAAGCAACATCTTGAATTGTGCAGAGATATTGCACTGAAATTTAATAATGATTTTAACTGTAAAGATTTTTTTACATTACCAGAGCCAATTATTACAAAAGAAGTTGCAAGAATTATGAGTTTAAAAGATGGAACTAAAAAAATGAGCAAATCTGATGAGTCAGAGGCTTCAAGAATTAATTTAACAGATTCCGCAGATGATATTGTGCAAAAAATTAAAAAAGCAAAAACTGACAATGATTTAATTCCTGACACAGAATTTAAATTAACAGATCGATCAGAGGCTAGAAATTTAATTAATATCTTTTCAATCTTGAATGGTAGTACAATTGAAAAAACATTAAAGGAATTAAGTGGTAAAAATTTTTCTGAATTAAAAAATAAACTTAGCGATGTTTTAATTAAAGAAATTGTTCCAATTGGAAAAAAGATAAAAGAATTTAAAAAAGATACAGAAGCAATAAAAAAAATATTAAAAATTGGTAGCGAGAAGGCAAACATTGAGTCTCAAAAAACTATAAAAGAAGTACATAAAATTATTGGATTATCTTTAAGTTAATGAGAAAAAATTACTTAGTTATTATTGACGAGAGTGATGAGTTAAAGAATGCAATTTATTTTGCGGCAAAAAGATCAGCAGTTAATAATGCTGATCTTATAATGCTTTATGTCGTTAGACCTGCTGTTAATACTGAATGGGCATCTGTTGGCAATCTTATTGAACAAGAAGAAACAAGTGAGGGAAAGAAAATTAGTAGACTTTGGTCTGCTGTGGTTGAGGAAAAATTTAAGATTAAACCGAAGATTATTATTAAAATGGGAGATAAAGTGGATGAAATAATTAAATTCCTCAAAGAGGATAAGACTATTCGATCCCTTGTGTTAGCCTCTTCTATTGAAAATGATAACCCGGGTCCTATTATTAAATCTTTATCAAAAAAGATGAATGATTTACCCGTGCCTTTAGTGATAATTCCAGGTCTTATCTCCGAAAAAGAACTTGATAATTTAATATAAGTTATTGAATTTTATATCTTTTTTTAAATAGTAATTACTTTAACAACAAATCATACTAACTAAATATACACTATGAATATTGATGTGCAGCAGACCCCAAATCCGGACACATTAAAGTTTGTGCTTAGTTTAGAGTTGGTACAAAATGGTTCTATAGAGTTTAAAAACTCTGCAGAAGCCTATGAGTATCCATTTGTTCAAAAAATATTTCAACTTGGAGCAGAATTAGTCTTTTTTGGCAATAATTTTATATCTGTTAAAAAAAATAGCGGAACTCAGTGGAATGAAATTTCAGAAAAGATTCAAGATATTATAAAAAATGATTTTCCAAAAGATTTTAAAGCTATCATAGTAAAAAAAGAAACAAGTAATAACAAAGATGAAATTTTTAAAAGAATTGAAGAGGTGCTGGAGCTTAAAATAAGACCAGCGGTTGCCATGGATGGAGGGAATATCAGTTTAAGATCTTTTGTTGATGGTGTGGCCGAGGTAGAATTGCAAGGAAGTTGTGCTGGCTGCCCCTCATCTACATTAACATTAAAACAAGGCGTTGAACGCATGCTTGTTCATTATGTGCCTGAGGTAAAAAGCGTAAGAGCTGTAAGTCTATAATCTAAATTAATATGATTAATATTATTTTAAATAAAAAAATTATTAATTTTTATAAAAAAATAAAAGAAGCAATTTTAGAAAATGGTGTTTCAAGATACATTATAGAGACAATTGCACCCACTTTTAAATTTTTATCTTTTATTTTAAAAAATCTAAATAAAATTTATTTTTTCATGATTGAAAAAATTAATCTAAAAAAATTATTGCCTTATACTATTATTGTTTCTTTGGTTATTTTCACAGCATTTGTTCCGGAAATATTTAAATCGTCAGCAGGAAAGAAAAAAATTATTAATAGTCAAACCGACATGTATTCTACTAACGATCCATCGATTGATCAGATGTTAAAGAAAAGTTTTTTAACAAATGACTCAAAAAAATTAGGTTTAGATTTTCAGCAGGTTATAAGCATTATTAATTTGTTTGAAAAAAGTGGCTATAATCTAGAAAAGGTTAGAGAGGGAGAGCCTGTCGCTAATTTTTTCTTAGCAAAATTTCCACAGGGGATAAGTGAATTAGATAGCATTGAACAAAGGAAAAGAATTTTTATACAAATATTATTACCAATCGTCCTATCTGAAAATGAAAAGATTATTACAGATAGAAGAAAATTAGTTACGATTATTAATAGAAAAAGTTTTAAAAAAGACGCTGACTGGTTAAATGAAAAGTTTCAGCAATATAAAGTTAAAAATAATAATCCTAAGGAATTATTACTTAAAATGGATATAATTCCCCCTTCACTTGCCATAGCGCAAGCAGCTTATGAAAGTGGTTGGGGCACTTCACGTTTTGCAATAGAGGGGAATGCTTTATTTGGACAATGGAGTTGGAAGGAAAATAATGGGATGATACCGGAAGATAGGGGTGAGGATGAAAAACATGAAATTTCAAAATTTAATCAAATTAGATATGCAGTTAGTGCTTATAAAAATAATTTAAATACCCACCCTTTTTATGAGGAATTTCGAAAAGAAAGAGCAAGGCAACGAGCAGGTCGATTAAGTGGATCAATATCTGGAATGAAATTAATTGAACACGTTCATAAATATTCCATAAGGGGAAATGATTACGTTCTTGGCTTAAAAAAAATTATTGAACAAAATGCACTACAAGATTTTGATAAAGCAAATTTATTAGTTAAAAAATCAGGATCAATTTAATTACCATCAATCACAAATTGAAATCCTAACCATCTAAACTGTTTATCACTATCTAGTAGAGAGCAATTAATTCTACCTGTTCTTTCTTTAAATTTTTTATCTAAATTAATTCGAATCCAATTTTTTTCAATAAAGGTTATTTTTTTCTTACTCCATTCACCACCATCATTAGCAAAACAATTAATTTTTTCCAAGTTAGTCATCTCTTTAAAAAATTCTATTTCAATTTTTGGAGGATTATCTGATTTGCTAATGAATTTATTTTCAGGTTTAAAGGATTTAAATGGAAAAGGTTTTGTATTTAATAACGTTAAAAATCTCTCTGCTTTTCCATAGCTTTCATTAACTGGATAACGTGGAAGTTCAAACAAATCTTTTGATTTGTCAATTACGCCAGAGTGTTGTCCAAAGGCTAATTCATAATTAAATTCTTTTACAATTTTTTTAAAAGCAGAACTATATTCTCCAAAGGGATATGAGAAATACTTTGGTCTAAAATTTAATTCTCTAAGATAATCTTTATGTGATTTTTCTAAATCCTCTTTTATTTCATTTTCAGATTTGTTTATTAAATATTCATGGGAAAAACTATGGCCTCCTATAACACCAATTTTAGAATTATGTATTTCTCTAATTTGGTCCCATGTCATGTAGTTTGGATTATTAGCATTAACCTCTCTAGTATTAAAAAAAAGAATGAATGGTATTTTTTTTTCTTTTAATACTTTCCATCCATTTTCATAAAAAGATCTATAGGCATCATCAACAGTAATTAAAATTTTCTTATTTTCATAATTTTTATTCTCTATAAGAATTTTTCTTAATTCATCAATGGAGATAAATTCGAGATTATTTTGTTTAATGATTTCGAGCTGCAAATTAAACTCTTTCATTCTGACGTTGGTTGATGGATATTTATTTTCCTCGAAACGATGATACATTAATCCAATAATTCCTTTTTCATTTTGATATTCTTGAGCACTTATTTGAGAAAGATTAGCAATTATTAAAAAAGTAATTAAAATAATTTTTTTTATGAATGAAACCATAAATTCAAGTTTTTGTTCAATCGATTTTACACTCGGAAGTTTAATACTAATTGTAAAGGAAAACAATTCTGACTTTGTTTTAGTTAAGGATAAATTCTCAAATAGTGAAAATTTTATAACTACTTTTTTAGATTTTTTTAAAAAGAACAATTTAAAACTAGAAAATTTAAATTTTTTTATGGTTAATTTAGGTCCTGGTGGTTTTGTCGGGCTTAGAAATATTTTAGCTTCAATTAAAAGTATTTCTTTAATTAACAAAACCAAAGTATTAGGATTTAATAATTTTCAAATTTTAAAAACTACAATAATTAATTTAACTTATGAAAAAATTGCCTTAGAGGTAAATAATAGATTTTATATTAAAGATTTAAAAAATTGCGATGAATTTTATTCAAATTTTACAGTGCAAAACTCTTTAGAGGAAAACAGTTCTAATATTGTCAAATTTTCAAAATTGCCCAAATATACATCAAAGAATCTTCAATATATTTTGGATAATAAACTTTTTATTGATAGTAAAATATTCCCAATTTATGAAAATATTTAACAAATATATTTCATTTCTTTGTTTTTTTTTATACCCTTAAGAGATCTAATATTTTGAGATTACAATAATTGTTAAAAAAATTTTATATAAAAACTTTTGGTTGTCAGATGAATGAATATGATTCTGACAAAATATCTGACTTAATGCAGTCTGTTAATTTTGTAAGATCTGAAACATTAGAGGATGTTGATTGTATAATATTTAATACTTGCCACATAAGAGAAAAAGCAACGGAAAAAGTTTATTCCGATATTGGAAAAATTAAAAAACTAAATCGCTCCAAAAAAAAACCTATTTTTGTATTAGCAGGATGTATAGCGCAAGCACAGGGAGAGGAAATTTTTAAGAGAACTAATTATGTTGATATTGTTGTAGGTCCACAATCTTATCACCGATTACCAGAGCAGATTAAAAATTTTGCAGAAAGAAAAGAAAATTTTTCTGATACTAATTTTGAGTTAATAGAAAAATTTGATACGTTAGATAATTTAAAATCTTCAAGAAAATCTAAAACGTCTGAATTTTTAACAATTCAAGAAGGTTGTGATAAATTTTGTTCTTTCTGCGTGGTTCCTTATACAAGAGGTGCTGAATTTTCTAGGTCTTTTAATAGCATTATTAATGAGGCAAAAAAATTATCCGATAACGGAGTTAGAGAAATTGTTTTACTTGGACAAAATGTTAGTGCTTATAAATTTATTGATGGAAATAAAACTTATAAACTTGCAAATCTTATAGATGAAATTTCTAAAATTAATTCAATTTATCGAATTCGTTTTACCACTTCTCATCCAAATGACATGGATCAAGAATTGATCGAGGCTTTTAAATATCAAAAAAAGTTAATGCCGCAACTACATCTACCTATTCAATCAGGTTCAAATAAAATTTTAAAATTAATGAATAGAAAACATACTAGAGAATATTATTTGGATTTAATTGCTAGATTTAAAGAAGCAAATTCAGAAATTGAATTTTCCAGTGACTTTATAATTGGTTTTCCAGGAGAGGAAGAACAGGATTTTCAAGATACACTTGATATTATTAACAAGGTAAACTTTATTAACTCCTATTCATTTATTTATAGTCAAAGACCAGGCACTCCAGCCGTTGATCGAGATCAAATATTACTAGATATATGTAAAGATCGATTGATGAAGTTGCAGACTTTATTAGGGGATATTCAGATAAACAATAGCAAAAAGTTAATTGGAAAAAAAATTGAGGTATTAGTTGAAAATAAAACTAAAACTGTAGGTCAATTTTTTGGTAGAAGTAAATTTATGCATTCTATTTTCTTTAATTCTGAAAATTCTAACCCAGGAGATTTAGTTGATATCGAAATTACTTCCTGCAATAGTAAAAATCTATTTGGAATCTTACAAAAAGAAGAAGCACTTGTTTAATGAATATATCTAAAGTCTCAAGTTCACAGATAGAGATTATTGAAAAAAACAATGATTATCTAAGTTTTTATATAAAAAATAATTTAGTTCTAAGTAAAATTATTGGTGAATTTGATTCCAATCTCAAAGAAATTGAAAATATTACAAATACAAAAATAAATTTAAGAGGAAATTTAATGATCGTAAGAGGTGATCTAAATAATAGACAATCAGTTGTTCAAATTATGGACAATCTTATAGCAAAATTTGTAAACACTAATAGCATCGAAAAAGAAGATATAAAAACTATCTTTGATGTAACCAAGATGAATAGAGCTGAGGAAAATCCTAATTCAATCTATGGAGATAATGATGCTATTAAGACTGCTAAAAAAATTATTCTACCAAGATCAGAAAAACAAAAAATTTATGTAGATGCATTAAAAAATCATAAAATTGTAATGGCTTTAGGACCTGCTGGAACTGGAAAAACATTCTTAGCGGTTGCGGTGGCGGTTACTTTTTTATTAGAAGATAAAGTTAAAAAAATAATATTATCAAGGCCTGCGGTAGAAGCTGGAGAAAATTTAGGTTTTTTACCAGGTGATATGAAAGATAAAATTGATCCTTATCTTATTCCTCTTTATGATTCTCTTTATGAACTTTTGGGTTATGAAAAAATTCAAAGAAAAATAGAAGAAGGTATAATAGAAATTGCTCCCCTTGCCTTCATGAGAGGAAGAACACTTAAAGACTCATTTGTAATATTAGATGAAGCTCAGAATGCAACTTTCACACAAATAAAAATGTTTTTAACGCGACTTGGAAACAATTCAACAATGGTAATCAATGGAGATCCATCACAAGTAGATTTAGCAAAATCAAAAGAGTCAGGGCTTTATGAGACAACTAAAATTCTTAAAGATATTAAAGAAATTAAAACTATAAACTTTGATCATAACGATGTGATGCGACATCCGTTAGTTTCTAAAATCGTTAAGGCTTACGATGATTATAAAAAAAAAGAGCCAAATGGTAAAAGTTAATTTAGTTATTGATCATAAGAACTGGAAATTCAGATATCCTAAAATAAATTTATTTATTACAAAAAGTATTAAAAAAATTTTACTCACTATTTTTTCATCTCATAAAACTAATTTTGAAATATCCATTCTTCTAACAGGATCAAAAAATATGAAGAATCTCAATAAAAAATTTAGAAAAATTAATAAAGATACTGATGTTTTGTCATTCCCAGCTGAGGAAAAAGATTTTTTTGATAAGGACCTTAAGTCAAAAAAAAAAGTATATCTTGGAGATGTAGCTTTAAGTTATCAATACATTGAGGCTATTACTAAAAAACAGAATTCAAATTTTGATGATTACTTCAAAAAAATGTTAGTCCATGGGCTTTTACATTTAATTGGCTATGAACATAATTCATTTAAAAATTATAAAAAAATGAGTTTATTAGAAAAAAAAATCATTAGAAATATTTAAAACTAAAGATGTCAAAAAAAAATATTTTTTTTATTTATATTTTTTTATTATTATTAGGTTCTTTATCTAGCTTTTCTTTACCGCCTTATAACTTTATCTTTATAAATTTTATTACTTACTCTTTATTTTTGTATTCAATAATTTTATTTAAAGAAAAAAAATTAAAAATATTTAATTTTTTTTTTTTAGGTTTTACTTTTGGATATGGATATTTTGCAAGTAGTCTTTATTGGGTTTCACACTCATTAACTTTTGATAGACAGTTAACTTTTTTAATTCCAATCGCAATATTGGGCCTGCCTATTTTACTTGCATTTTTTTATGGACTTGCAGTGCTTATTATTTATTCTTTTGTAAAAAAAAGTTATATTTTTTTATTAATATTTTCTATTTCTTTGTCAGTATTTGAGTACTTTCGAGGAATATTATTTACAGGTTTTTCTTGGAATTTAATATCTTATTCATGGAGTTTTTCACTTGAGAATATTCAAATATTAAAATTTATTGGTACATACACTTTTAATTTTTTTAGCATTCTTATATTTTCAATTTATTTTAATTCTTTCTGGCCTGTTCGGTTTAAGAAAATATTAATAAATTCTTTTTTTTTATTTTTTATTCTGATTTCTAATTATTTATTTGGAAAAATTATTATAAAAAACACAGAGTTCATTCACTATAACGATGTTAAAATTAAAATAGTTCAGCCTAATATTAATATTGCCAAAACCTGGGGAATTGAAAATGAAAAAAGAAATTTAAATTTGTTACTAAGTCTTAGTAAAGTCAATAAAGATGAAAAAACTTTAATTGTATGGCCTGAAGGTATGATTCAGCAAACCAATCCTAAAGATCTCTACAAATATAAAGAATATTTTAATAAAAATTTTTCTAAAAATCATTTGATTATTGTTGGAGTAACTAATCCAAGTATTACAGGTAATAAAATTAATTTTTATAATTCCTTAGTTGTGCTGAACAATAATGCTGAAGTTGTTAGTATTTATAATAAAATTAAACTTGTTCCATTTGGAGAATTCATTCCGTTTGAGAATTTATTAACAAAGTGGGGATTAAAAAAAATTACTTTTGGATATAGTTCTTTCTCTTCTGGAAATGATAGAAAAGAGATTAAAGTATTTAATAATTTATCTTTCTTGCCCTTACTCTGTTATGAAATAATTTATTCTGGAGAACTTAAACGCAATTCTAAAGATTATAATTTTATAATTAATATTTCCGAAGATGGTTGGTTTGGAGATTCAATTGGCCCCTACCAACATCTAGCGCAAGCAGTTTTTAGGGCCGTTGAGCAAGGTGTTCCAATTGTAAGATCAACTAATACAGGTGTTTCTGCTTTTATTTCACCTACTGGAAAAATTATAAATTCTTTAGAATTAAACAAATCTGGATTTATTGATTTAAAATTGTCTTTTTTAAAAGGAAAAACCTTATTTTCTGCATTCGAAAACTATATTTTTTATTTTACAATCTTCTTAAGTATTATATTCGTTATCGCTCTTAGAAAGATAAACAAGAATGGCTAAACAAGATTATATATTTACCAGTGAGTCAGTATCAGAAGGGCACCCTGATAAAGTGTGTGATATTATATCAGACTCAGTCCTAGATTTATATTTATCCAAATTTCCTGAAAGTAGGGTTGCTTGCGAAACCTTAGTAACTACCAACACAGTCGTAATTGCTGGAGAAGTAAGAGGGCCTGAAATAAAAAGCGATGAAATTGAAAAATTAATTAGAAATAGAGTTAAAGATATTGGCTATGAACAAGAAGGTTTTCATTGGAAAAATTTAAAGTTCACAAATTATCTCCATAGTCAATCACAAGACATAGCGGTTGGTGTTGACTCATCCGGCAATAAAGATGAAGGAGCTGGTGATCAAGGAATTATGTTTGGTTTTGCTTGTACAGAAACAAAAGATTTAATGCCAGCGCCCATAAGTTATTCTCATAAAGTTTTGCAACTAATGTCAGAGGCAAGAAAATCTGGAAAAGAAAAATTATTAAGACCTGACTCAAAAAGTCAATTTTCAGTTATTTATGAAAAGGGAAAACCAAAGGGAATTTCCTCAATAGTTGTTTCGACACAACACGATGAAAGCGTTGATCAAGAAAAAGTTAAAGAAATTGTGCGTCCTTATGTTTTGTCAGTCATCCCAAAAGGCTGGATGTGCGATGAAAATAATTTTTATGTTAATCCAACAGGTAGATTTGTTATTGGCGGACCAGATGGGGATACAGGATTAACAGGTCGAAAAATTATAGTTGATACTTACGGCGGAGCAGCACCACATGGTGGCGGAGCATTTTCGGGTAAAGACCCAACAAAGGTAGACCGATCAGCAGCTTACGTTGCAAGATATTTAGCAAAAAATATTGTAGCCGCAGGCGTCTCAGAGAAATGTTTAATTCAATTATCTTATGCAATTGGAGTTTCGCAACCACTTTCAATTTACATCGATTTATTTGACGGTGAGGATAAAAAGTCAAAAAAAATTGAAGAAATTATTTCTAAAAATTTTAATTTAAGTCCAAGAGGTATTCGCGAGTTATTAAAACTTAATAAACCAATCTATAAAAAAACTGCAGCATATGGCCATTTTGGCAGACAATCTGAAGACGATGGTTCTTTTAGTTGGGAAAAAACAGATTTAATAAAATATTTTCAATCAAAAGTATAATTTGATCGAAGAAAAGAAAAAGATTTTTTTTGGTAGATCAAAATCAAGAGCCTTATCCAAAAGTAAAAAGTTTTTTTATGTAAATCATAAAAATGATTTTTTAGTAAATTTCGAACAAATTAAATTAGTTAAAGACAAAAATTTTATCTTAGAAATAGGATTTGGTTTAGGAGAAAATTTATTATTTCAAGCAACTAAATACCCAGAAAATTATTTTATTGGGATTGATCCTTTTATCAATGGGGTTGCTAACGTAGTTCAAAAAGCTAAAGAATTGAACTTAAACAATATTTCCATATTAGATAAACCAGTACAAAAAGTTTTAGACAATTTTTCAGATAATCTTTTTTCAAAAGTTTTTGTTTTATTCCCAGATCCATGGATGAAGAATAAGCAAAAAAAAAGAAGATTATTAAATTATTTATTTTTAGAAAAAATTTTAAAGAAAATGAGAACTAAATCGACATTGATATTTGCAACAGATGATCAGGATTATTTTAATTTTGTAATAAAGGAGGTTTCATTATTAAGAAAAAAAATAGACACTTTTAAATATAGTTTGGGTAACATACATCCTATAGCGGATACAAAATACTCTAATAAAGCCAATAAATTAAAAAAAGACATTTATTTTTTAAATCTTGATAAGTAAAAAAATGTAGCATAGAATGAATGAAATTATTGAATGTACAGAATGGGCTTAGGCCCATTTTTTTTTACAGGAAACAAAATTAATGTTAAATAACAGAGTTGATACAGTAGAACTGATTAGGATAGTTGACGCTGTAGCAAATGAGAAATCAATTGATAAAGAGCTTGTCATTACTTCTATGGAAGAAGCTATTGAGAAGGCTGCACGAACACGCTATGGGCAAGAAAATAATATTTATGTTTCCATTAACAGAGCCAATGGACAAATTGAATTAGGTCGAAAATTAAAAGTTGTAGAAAATCCAGCTAATAGTCAAAACGAAATAAGCTTGAAAGATGCTAAAAAAATTAAAAGCGATATTGCTTTAGATCAAGAAATTTTAGAACCATTACCACCCATCGATTTTGGTAGAATTGCTGCCCAAGCTGCAAAACAAGTAATCACTCAAAAAGTAAGAGATGCGGAACGTGATAAACAATATAATGAATTTAAAGATAAAATTGGTGAAGTTTTAAGTGGAATTGTAAAAAGAATTGAATTTGGAAATATTATTGTTGATTTACAAAAAGCTGAATCAATTATCAAAAGAGATGAATTAATTCCAAGAGAGAATATAAAAGTTGGTGATCGAGTCAAAGCTTATTGTTATGACGTTAAAAGAGAGAGTAAAGGACCGCAAATATTTTTATCAAGAGCTCATCCACAATTTATGGCAAAGCTATTTAAGCTTGAAGTGCCAGAAATTTATGAGGGAACAATTGAAATTAAATCAGTAGCAAGAGATCCTGGAAGTAGAGCAAAAATTTGTGTTACTTCAAAGGATAAATCCATAGATCCAGTTGGCGCTTGTGTAGGTATGAGAGGAAGCAGAGTGCAAGCAGTAGTAAATGAATTACAGGGAGAAAAAATTGATATTATTCATTGGTCAGAGGATCCAGCGACACTGGTGATAAATGCTTTAGCTCCTGCGGAAGTACAAAAAGTAGTTTTAGATGAAGCTTCCAAAAGAATAGAAGTTGTCATTGATGAAAATAATTTAAGCAAAGCAATTGGAAGAAGAGGACAAAATGTACGACTTGCTTCCAAACTAATGAATTATGAAATTGATATTTTAACAGATCAAGAAGAAACTGAAAAAAGACAATCTGAATTTAAAATTAAAACAAAACGATTTATTGAAAGTTTAGAAATTGATGAAATGATGGCTCAGTTATTAGTATTAGAGGGATTTTCTTCTATAAAAGAAATAGACGGTGCTCCTTTGGAAGAAATAACTAAAATTGACGGCTTCGATGCAGAAACAGCCAATGAACTTAAAGAAAGAGCAAAAGAATATTTAGAAACGGAGTCTAAAGAAATATCTAATAGAGTTAAAGAATTAGGCATCCAAGAAGATCTTATGAATCATCCAGGATTATCCCTTGGAATGCTACTTACTTTAGGTGAGAAAAATATTAAAACACTAGCTGATTTTGCAGATTTATCCGCAGATGAAATTCTTGGCGGCTATGATGAGGTAAAGGGAAAAAGAGTAGAATTTGAAGGAATCCTACAAAATTTTGATATCGTAAGAGCTGAGGCTGAGCGTTTAATAATGAGCGCTAGAGAAAAAGTTTTTAATAAATAATAAACTCGCTTTTAGAAAAAACATGGACGTTAAAGACAAAAAGAAAAAACTCACATTAAAAAATTTTAGTGGTGGACCAGCAGCTGTTTCAAGCTATGCAAAAGGTACTGGTAATAAATCTGTTTTAGTTGAAAAGAAAAAAAATAGATCGATTGATGCAACTTATTCAGTAGACAAGGCAAAAGCCTCTGTGGCACCCCTAGATAGTATAAAACCAAAAATTTTAACGAAAGAAGATACTGCAAAAGCACAAAAGTCAGCACAAGAATGGGCAAGAAAAAAAATTCAAGAAGAACTTGAGATCGATAATAGTAAAAAATTAATTAAAAAAACTCACGGTAAAAAAAGAGAATATAAACTTACTTTATCAAAAGCCCTTACGGATGCCGATGAAGATGAAAAGCAAAGAAGTTTGGCTTCTTTCAGAAGAGCAAGAGAAAAAGAAAAAAAATTAGTTCAAGAAAGTAATGAATCAACTGAGGTTAAAAAGGTTTCAAGAGAAATATCAGTTCCTAATTTAATAACTATTCAAGAGCTTGCAAATAGGATGGCAGAAAAAGCAAGTTCTATTATTAAATTCTTATTTGAAAAAAATGTAAAAGTTACAATTAATCATACAATCGATAGAGACACTGCAGAGTACATTGTTGGTTCATTTGGACATAAAGTTGTTAAAGATAATCAAATTGATGATGAATTATCAAAATTAAAAAAAGCTAAAGAGGATGAAGATACTTATTCTAGACCTCCAGTAGTAACTGTCATGGGTCACGTCGATCATGGAAAAACTTCACTACTAGATGCTCTGCGAGAAACAAATGTAGTTGCAACAGAGCACGGTGGAATTACTCAACACATTGGTGCTTACCAAGTTTTTACAGATAATAATAAATGGATGACATTTATTGATACTCCAGGTCATGCAGCCTTTACAGAAATGAGAGCGAGAGGATCTAAAATTACGGATATCGTTGTTTTGGTTGTTGCTGCAAATGATGGAATTAAACCACAAACTATTGAAGCCATCCAACATGCTAAAGCTGCAAAAGTGCCAATTATAGTTGCAATTAATAAATGCGATATTCATGGTGTTGATAAACAAAAAGTTAGGAATCAATTATTAGAACATGAGCTTGTTGTTGAAGAATTAGGCGGAGATATTCAATGTGTTGAAATATCTGCTTTAAAGAAAACAAATTTAGATAAATTAAAAGAAGCAATTATTCTACAAGCAGAAATTTTAAATCATAAAACAAATCCAAATGCTCCAGCGCAAGGAATAGTAGTTGAGTCAAAATTAGACAAAGGTAAAGGACCGGTATCTACAATTTTAATCACCAGAGGAACTTTAAAAAGAGGAGATTTTTTTGTAAGCGGTTTGCAGTGGGGAAAAATTAGAGCCATGAATAATTTTAGAGGAGAATTAGTTAACGAGGCAACTCCTTCAATGCCAGTAGAGATTATTGGTTTAACAGGCGTGTCTGAAGCGGGAGATGATTTTTTAGTTTTAGAAAGTGAGTCAAAAGCAAAAGAAATAAATGAATATAGAATTGAACAAGGAAAATCTAAAAAAACCAGTGCTCTGGTTAAGAAAAATGATGTTTTTGGTGATGTAAATAAACAAAAAGAATTATCAATTATTATTAAAAGCGATGTACATGGCTCTGCAGAAGCATTGTCTAATGCAATATTAAAAATTCAACACGATGAAGTAAAACCAGTTATTGTCTTATCATCTGTTGGAGCTATCACTGAAACAGATGTTTCTTTAGCAAAAGCCTCTAATGCAGTTTTAATAGGTTTTAATATTAAACCTAATAAAGAAGCAAAAGATCTTGCAACAAAATTAGGGGTTAATGTTTTATACTTTAATATTATCTATGAAGCGATCGAGCATATTACCAAAGCTCTCTCAGGTCTATTAGCGCCAGAAATTAATGAACAAGTATTAGGTCAATGTGAAATCTTGCAGGTATTTAAATCTTCTAAGGCTGGAAAAGTTGCAGGTATCAAAGTAACTGAGGGAACTATTATTAACAATTCTGATGTTAGAATTGTGAGAGACGGAAGCGTTGTTTACACAGGAAAAATTGCATCGCTCTATAGAGAAAAAAATGAAGTAAAAGAAATTAAAGCAGGAATTGAAGGTGGAGTTGCATTTAAAGATTTCTTAGACTTTAAAGAAAAAGATATCATAGAAGTATTCTCAGTCGTTGAAAGCGCAAGAACAATCAATTAATCATGAGCATTCATTTAAGTGATCAGCCTTTTACGCAAAGGCAATTAAGAGTGGGCGAACTTTTAAAACAGTTACTTGGGAATTTATTTTTAAAAGAAGAAGTAGCTCTTCCAAGTATTAACACTAGAGTAATTACTGTTTCAGAAGTTAGAATGAGTCCAGATTTAAAACATGCTAAAGTGTTTGTAATGCCCCTTGGAGGTAAAAATTCTGAATTTGTTTTACAATCCTTAATTAATAACAGTGGCTTAATTAAAAAACAAATGTCACGCAGTTGGAAAAATAAATTTCTTCCGAACCTTCATTTTGTATTAGATGAGTCTTTTGACTATGCAGAAAAAATTGAAAAATTAATTATTAAGACACACGAAAATGATTAATGGTTGGATAAATTTAAATAAACCCAAAGGTTTCAGCTCTGCATACTGTTTAAATGTTATAAAAAATAAATTTAAAAAAATAAAAATAGGACACGCTGGAACTTTAGATCCATTAGCAGAGGGTGTTTTGCCAATCGCACTAGGCGAAGCAACCAAGACTGTTTCATTAATACACTTACAATTTAAAAGTTATTTATTTGAAATAAAGTGGGGATCTGAGACGGATACCTTAGATTTAGAGGGTAAAGTTATAAATCAAAACGAAATCTATCCAGAAAAAAAACAAGTCCAAAATATTTTAAAAAAATTCATAGGTTGGCAGATGCAAATACCACCAAAATTTTCTGCAGTAAAAATTAATGGAAAAAGATCTTATGAACTTGCAAGAAATAATTTAGAATTTGAAATGGAAGAAAGAAAAGTTTTAATTAAAAATATTAGATTATTAAAACATGAAAGTAATAAAAGTCTTTTTTATATAAAATGTGGAACTGGAACTTATATTCGAAGCTTAGCAAGAGATATTGCGCGATCCTTAGATGGATTTTCTCATGTTACTCAATTAATTAGAACTCGATACGGAAGTTTTAGAATTAAAAACTCAAATAGCCTTGAAAAATTAATAGAAAAAGAAAGTACTGATCATTTTTTGAAATATGTGCTTGATATTCAGAGTGCTTTAATACATATACCTAGCATTAAATTAAAAGATGAAAGAATTAATTTAATAAAGAATGGAATGAAAGTTAGTTTGGTTAATGAATTTGGAAAGGTTAGTTTAGACAATATTTACACAGAGGCTTTAGATAAGCCGCTTGCTCTTGGATACCTAAAGTCCGGTTTTTTTTATCCAAAAAGAGTATTTAATTAAAAAATGACAAAAAAAATTTTAAATAAAGAAAACGTTTATAAAGATTTAAAACAACATGCTAAAGATGTTGGATCGTCAGAAGTTCAAATTGCAATTTTGACCGAGAGAATTAGATATTTAACAGAACATTTTACAAAAAATAAAAAAGATAAACATTCATACACAGGACTTACGACATTGGTGAATAGAAGAAAAAAACTATTAGATTATCTCAGCAAAACAAACTCAACCAATTATAAAAAGATCTTAGAGAAGCTGAATATCAGAAAATAAATTTTAATGTTTAAAATCGTAAAGAAAGAGATTATTTGGGGTGGTAAAAAACTATCTATTGAAACTGGAAAAATTGCCCGTCAAGCGGATGGAGCTGTTATACTAACCTCAGGAGATACGGTTATTTTAGCAACAGTCGTTGGTGCAAAAAAAGCAAATCCTGAAACAGATTTTTTTCCACTCACAGTCAATTATCAAGAAAAATATTATGCTTCAGGAAAAATACCAGGTGGGTATTTCAAAAGAGAGGCAAGACCAACAGAGAGCGAAACTTTAATATCACGATTAATTGATAGACCCATCAGACCTTTGTTTCCAGAGGGTTTTAGAAATGAAGTCCAAGTTCTACCAACTGTGTTGTCATATGAGAAAGATAATGATCCAGAGATATTATCTTTGATTGCAGCTTCAGCGGCATTATCTATTTCAGGTATTCCATTTATGGGGCCCGTTGCAGCTTCTAAAGTTGGTTACATTAATGGCAGTTTTGTTCTAAATCCAACCAAAGAACAATTAAAAGACTCTCAATTGGAACTTATTGTTGCAGGAACTAAAGATGCAGTTTTAATGGTCGAGTCAGAAGCTTCAGGCTTAACTGAAAAAATAATGTTAGATGCAGTTAAATTTGGTCACGAACAATTTGGCCCGGTGATCAAAATGATTAATGAGTTTTCTTCAGAATGTTCAAAAGAGAAATGGATTGTAGAAGAAAAAGACTTAAATGAAGTTAAGAGCAATTTATTAAAAAATGTTAAAAATGATTTAATAGCAGCGTTTTCAGAAGCCGATAAAAAGAAAAGAGGCGAACTAATTAATCTAGCAAAAGAAAAATCATTAGCTCTTTATAAAGACTCAGAACAATTTACCGAAATGGATGTTGAGTCTCAGTTTAAAAATATTGAAAAAGAAATTGTTAGAACTAAAATTTTAAAAGAAAAGAAAAGAATTGATGGAAGAGGACTGGCAGATATTAGACCAATTAAGTGCGAGGTGGGTATTTTGCCAAGAGCCCATGGTTCAGCTTTATTTACAAGAGGGGAAACACAAGCAATTGTTGTTACAACACTTGGAACTTCAGAGGATGAACAAAGAATTGAAAGTTTAGATGGATTACAAAGATCTAGATTTATGTTACACTATAACTTTCCCCCATTTTCAGTTGGGGAAGTTGGTAGAATTGGAACAGGAAGACGTGAAATTGGTCATGGTAAATTAGCTTGGCGAGCAGTTAATTCGATTTTACCAAAAAAAGAGGAATTTCCTTATACCTTTAGATTAGTTTCAGAAATTACTGAGTCAAATGGTTCATCATCAATGGCAACTGTTTGCGGATCGTCGCTTGCTTTAATGGATGCTGGAGTTCCAATTAAAAAGCCGGTTGCAGGAATTGCAATGGGTTTAATTAAAGAGGGAGCTGATTATTCAGTGCTATCAGATATCTTGGGAGATGAAGATCATTTAGGAGACATGGATTTTAAAGTTGCGGGAACAGAAGATGGAATTACCTCATTACAAATGGATATTAAAATTACAGGAATTACATTTGAGATTATGGAGAAAGCGTTGTCACAAGCAAAAGATGGTAGAATTCATATTTTAGGTGAAATGAACAAAGCCCTTAAAGTTTCAAGAAAAGACTTGTCGAAACATACTCCAAAAATGGAAAAAGTAACCGTTGATAAAAAAGATATCGCAGCCATTATTGGAAAAGGCGGAGTGACAATAAGAGAGATCGTTGAGTTATCAGGAGCTAAAGTTGATATTAGCGACGATGGAATTGTAACTATTGCAGCGCCTGATGAAATTTCAAGAAACAAAGCTTTAGAAATGGTAAAAAGTATTATCGCAAAAGCAGAAGTTGGAAAAATTTATACAGGAAAAGTTGTTAAAATTATGGAATTTGGAGCTTTTGTAAACTTCTTAGGCAAACAAGACGGTCTAGTTCATATATCTGAACTTGCAGCAAAAAGAGTAGAAAAAGTAAGTGACGTTGTAAAAGAGGGTGATGAAGTTAAAGTTAAAGTTTTAGGATTTGATAAGGGAAAAGTTAAACTTTCAATTAAACAAGCCTTAGATAGTTAAGCCTGCATATTTTTAGGATTAGGCATTCCAACGATATTATAACCAGCATCTACATAGTGAATTTCACCCGTAACACCTGCTGCAAGATCGCTTAATAAATAAACTGCAGCGCCACCTACATCATTAATATCAACATTTCTCTTTAGTGGAGAATGGTTTTCATTCCATTTATATAAAAATTTAGCATCACCAATTGCAGAAGCTGCTAAAGTCTTAATCGGACCCGCGCTAATTGCATTTACTCTAATTCCATTTCCTCCAAGATCAACAGATAAATATTTAACACTTGTTTCAAGGGCAGCCTTACAAACTCCCATTACATTATAATTTGGAATAACTTTATCAGCACAATAGGTTAAAGTGATAAAGCTTGAACCTGGTTTCATTATTTTAGAAGCTTCTCTACAAACCTCTGTAAAAGAAAAACACGAAATTAGCATACTGTTTGAAAAATTCTCTCTAGAGGTATTTAAGTATTGACCTGATAATTCTGACTTATCCGAAAAGGCTATTGCGTGAACTACAAAATCTAAATTACTCCATTTATCTTTAATCTCAGAAAATGTTTTAATAATTTCATCTTTTTTCTCTACATTACAATCTAATGTAAATTTAGAGCCTAAAGACTCTGCAAGAGGAATAACTCTTTTCTTTAAAGCATCCCCTACATACGTAAATGCAAGCTCAGCTCCATGTTCATTTAATTTTTTTGCAATACCCCAGGCAATTGAGCGATCATTCGCTACACCCATGATTAATCCTTTTTTACCTTGCATTAATTTCATATTAGATACTCTCAAATACTAGAGTTGCATTCGTTCCACCAAAACCAAAGCTATTAGACATTACACAATTTAAATCTATATTTTTTTTAACTTCGGTTACAATTGGTAATCCTTTTATTTTTTCATCTAAATCCTTCACATTTGCTGATGCTGCTATAAATTTATTTTTCATCATTAATAGACAGTAAATAGCTTCTTGAACTGATGTTGCGCCAAGTGAATGTCCTGTAATAGATTTTGTTGAACTAAAAGGAGGAACTTTATCTTTAAAAACCTCTTTCATAGCTTCAATTTCTTTTGTATCGCCCACAGGAGTGGAAGTTCCGTGAGTATTAACATAATCTACCTTTGAATTTCTTAAATTTTGCATGGACATTTTCATACATCTAACAGCTCCTTCGCCAGAAGGCGCAACCATATCATAACCATCAGACGTGGCTCCATAACCGGTTATTTCGGCAAGAATTTTAGCACCTCTCGCTTTTGCGTGCTCATATTCTTCTAAGACGATAACACCGCCTCCTCCAGCGATTACAAAACCATCTCTGCTTGAGTCGTAAGGTCTAGAAGCTGTTTGTGGCGTATCATTATATTTTGAAGATAATGCCGTCATTGCATCAAACATTGCAGAAAGACTCCAATCTATTTCTTCGCCACCCCCAGCAAAAACAATATCTTGTTTTCCAAATTGAATAAGTTCCATAGCATTACCAATACAATGTGCACTCGTTGCGCAAGCAGAACTAATTGAATAATTAACTCCTTTAATTTTAAATGGAGTTGCTAAAGTTGCAGAACATGTACTTGCCATCGTTCTTGGTACAATAAATGGGCCCATTTTTTTAGGACCTGCTGATCTAGTTGAGTCGATTGCAAACATTACATTTTTAATTGAAGGACCACCCGATCCAATAATAATTCCAGTTTTTTCATTACTAATTTCTTTTTCGGTAAGCCCTGATTCTTCAATTGCCTCCTTCATTGAAAGATAAGCGTAGGCAGACCCATCACCCATAAATCTTAAAACTTTTCTATCAATTAATTCCTCGTATTTAATATTTGGAACGCCGCAGATTTGACTTTTAAAATTATATTTTTTGTATTCTTCAGAAAAAGTTATTCCAGATTTAGTATTAAGAAGAGAGTCTAAGACTTCTTTTTTATTGTTACCAATACAAGATACTATTCCAGAACCTGTGATTACAACTCTTCGCATCAATTCTCCTTAATTTTTAAATAAACCAACTTTAAGATTTTTAGCGTTGTATATTTCTTTACTATCCGCAAAGACTAAACCATCGGCTAAACCAACACAAGTTTCGCCTTTTCTTAATAATCTTTTGATATTAATTGAATATTTTACAAGTTTTACTTGTTTTATGACCTCACCGGTAAATTTTACCTCATTAACTCCAAGCGCTCGTCCATGACCGGGGTTACCTAACCAACCAAGGTAAAATCCTAATAGTTGCCACATGGCATCCAATCCCAGACATCCGGGCATCACAGGGTCGCCTTTAAAATGACAGTCAAAAAACCATAAATTATCTTTGATATCTAATTCTGCTAGGATCTCACCTTTATTAAATAACCCACCCTCAGAAGTGATGGACGTAATTCTATCAAACATTAACATGGGTGGAGCAGGTAATTTAGCATTGCCAGGTCCAAATAATTTTCCCTCTGAACAATCAATTAAATCTTGGTAAGTATACTTGTCTTTCTGTTTCATGAAAAAATTAGAGAATTTAAATTAATGATTATTAGATATTAATTTACAGTTTAATAGAGGTTTTGACAAATTTAATTGATAATTTCTTTATTTTCTAAGCCCCAAACATGATCTGTTTGTATCCATCCTTTATATTTCTGAATTTCAATTAAACACCAATTTGGAATACATTTTTTAATAGCAGCTGCTTCTAAATTTCCGATTTTTATAATTGGCTTTGAATAGATGGTTGAGTCTTTAAAAAGAACAATTCCATCCTTGATCGTTAATAAAGTTCTTTTTCTAGATAACTGACTTAAATGAATCCAACCAATGTCTCCTTGATAATCTTTAACTTTTCTCCAAACCTCAAACTCATCAATTACCTCAACGGGCATATTTTTTTTCTCATATACAAATGCAATAGGATGAGCTGAGGAAGGACCAATCCTAAGATTAGCAACACTAGTTCTAATACTAAGATATTTTTTGGTGATAGTTTTTTGCGCTAACAGATCTGCACTTATGAATATGGTAAAAAATAAAATAATAATTATTACTTTAAACTTCATTTTATTTTTTTAATACAATTTTTATTTTTTTTTAATTTAATTTTTTTAATTAAAAGGTTTTCAGCATTAATAATTAGGATATTTCCACATAAAGAGTTTTCAAAATTTAATATTTCGCGGATTGTCTCATTAGTCATAATTATTCCTACCATTCCCGCTAGTGTAGACAGAACACCCTCGCTTTGACAGTCCAACATATCAGCACTTGGGATATCTGGCATAAAACATCTAAGACAAGGAGAATTTTTCTTTTTAAAATTAAAAACAAAGACATGACCATCAAACTTACTAATGGCACCACAAATTAAGATTTTTTTATTTTTATAGCAATAATCGTTAATTAATAATTTTGTTTTAAAACTATCAGTTCCATCAATGATGAGATCGTACTGCTTTGCAATTTTATTTATATTATTGCCATCAATTTTAGTTTTAAATTTTTTAATTTTAATTTTAGAATTAATTTTTTTTAACTTTTTTTCAGCAATATCAACTTTAAATTTATTAACATCCTCTTCATTGAATAAAATTTGTCTTTGTAAATTTGAAATATCTATTTTGTCATGATCAACAATTCCAATATTACTAACCCCAGATGAGGCAAGATAAGTTGCAACTGGTGAGCCTAATCCGCCGATACCAACGATGAGAATTTTTGTATCAATTATTTTTTTTTGACCAAAGCTGCCAATTTTTTTTAAATTGATATGAGCAATGTATCTTTTGACATCGTCATAGCTAAGTTTCATGAATATTTATCGGCCTGTTGAACCAAATCCACCACTTCCACGAACCGACTCAGGAAGTTCGTCAACTTCATGAAGTTCAGCTTTTATAACTGGACAAAGCACCATCTGCGCAATTCTTTGTCCTGGTTCAATTTTAAAATTTTCTAAACTTAAATTTATTAATATAACCTTGATTTCACCTCGATAATCAGCGTCTATTGTTCCGGGCGTGTTTAGAACGCTAATACCATTTTTTGCAGCAAGACCAGATCTTGGCCTTACTTGTATTTCATAACTTTCAGGGATAGCCACAGCTAACCCTGTTGGTATTAAAACTCTTTCATTAGACTTTATAATTATTTCTTTATCGATATTAGCAATTAAATCTAGACCTGAAGAGCCCAAGGTTTCATATTTAGGTAGATCTTTATGTTTATAATTTATTTTTTTTACTAAAATTTTAACCATTACTGAATAAGGGCATGAAGAATTTTATTAGATAGTTTCTTAGCAATTTCTGATTTTGTTGATTTATTAAATTTTTCGACTTCTTTATTTTTAGAAATTAAAAAAACCTCATTATAATCTGAATTAAAACCAATCGATTTATCAGCTACATTATTAGCTACAATCCAATCACAGCGTTTATTTTGAATTTTCTTTTGTGCATTTTCAATTATATTTTGTGTCTCGGCTGCAAAACCAACAACTAGTCGTGGTCTATTAATATTTTGGCTAGAAATGAAAGACAAAATATCAATATTTTTTTCAAGCTCTAAATTAAAATCTTCTAGCCCTTCTTTTTTTATTTTTTCTTCACTATAATTTTTAACTTTAAAATCAGCCACTGCAGCAGCGCAAACAGCAACATCTACTGGCAAATTATCCTTGCAAGCTTCAAACATTTGTTTGGCAGTTGTAACGTTAATTACCTCAAGATTATCTTGATTTTTAATATTTAAAGAATTTGGACCAATCACAAGTTTTGTTTTAAAACCTAATTCATTAAGTGACATCGCAATTTCAAAACCTTGTTTTCCAGAAGATTCATTTGATAAAAATCTTACCGGATCAATATATTCACGAGTGCCTCCAGCAGTTACTAAAGCTTTCAAATTTTTGCTATTAAATAAATTTTTTGAAAGAAAATAGTTTTTAATTGTTAATATAATTTCTTCAGGAGATGACATTTTACCAACCCCGACTTCACCGCATGCCATTTCACCAATAACTGGACCAATAAATTTATATTTAAACTGCAGAAGTTTTTGATAATTTTCTTGGTTTGCTGGATTATTCCACATCTCAACATTCATGGCTGGAGCAAGAAAAATAGGTTTATTAGAGGCCATAATCACTGTTGTTGCAAAGTCTTTTGCTTCGCCGCGTGCAAAATTAGCCATTAGATTAGCAGTGGTCGGTGCAACCAGTATTAAATCACACCATCTTGATAGTGTAATATGGTCCATTTCGGTTTCATTATTTGGATCAAATAAATTCTCAAAAACTTTATTTTTAGAAAGAGCAGAAATCGATAACGGAGTTACAAATTCTTTTCCAGAATTGGTTATAATAGTTTTAACTTCACAGTTATTTTTTCTAAGTTCTCTAATAACATCAAGAACTTTATAAGCAGCTATTCCACCACCAATGATGATAAGAATTTTTTTATTCGCAATTGAATTTAGCATTGCGCTATTTGAATACTATTAGCAATATAATTACAATAATTAATAAACCTATAATTAGATAAGTCTTTTTAAATTTTAAAAATTCTTTATTAATTTGATATTCGTTATTTTGGTTTTGATTTTTTATAAACTCATATGAATTTAAAAGCTCCATCGCTTTGTTAGCTCTGTTTATCATTTCAGGCAATTCTGGAAGTTTATCTAAGAGCTCTGTAGTTGTTTTTAATATTTTATCTATTCTATTTTTAGGACCAATTTCATTATTTAACCAACCCTGAAGTACTGGTTTGGAAATTTCCCAAATATTTGCATCTTCATCTAATGATCGCGCAACCCCTTCGACAACAACCATCGTTTTTTGTAACAATAAAAGTTGAGGTTGAGTTGTCATATTGAATTTTTCTGTTACTTCAAAAAGTCTGGCTAATAACTTACCCGCAGAGATATTTTTTGCAGATTGGCCAAAAATCGGCTCCCCAATTGTTCTTAGAGCTTGAGTGAAGTTATCTATAGACTCCGTATTTGGAACCAAACCAGCAATAAAGTGCACTTTTGCAACTTTTTCATAGTCTCGGTTAATAAAACCATACAATATTTCTGCTAGATATTTTCTATTTGCAAGATCTAGTCTGCCCATAATTCCAAAGTCAACAGGCACAATGTTTTCATCTTTATCAACAAAAAGATTACCTTGGTGCATATCACCATGAAAAAAACCATCACCCACAGCCTGGCGTAAAAAATTTTGTATTAATAATCTTGATACTTTTTTAAGATCAATTTTATTTTTGATTAGTAATTCTTTATCTTTAATTGAAATTCCATCCACTTTTTCAATAGTTAAAACTCTTTGTCCAGTAAAATCCCAAAATATAGAAGGAACTTTAAAACCTTCATCTTGATTAGTATTTTTTTTTAATTCACTTGCAGCTGCTGCTTCATATCTTAAATCCATTTCAATGTTAGTAATCTCTTTGAGAAGATCAATTATTTTTACTAATTTCAATCTTCGACTTTTTTTAACACTGAATTCAATAATCGATGCCAAAAACCGTAGAGCATCAAGTTCTTTATGAAAAATTTTTTCTATATTGGGCCTTAATATTTTAATGGCAACATTTATTTCTTTTTTTTCATTATTAATAATTTTTAACATCGATTGTTCAATTTGACACATATTTTTTGCAAAATGAACTTGAGCAATAGAAGCGGCAGCAATTGGTTTGCTTAAGTAAGTGATCTGTTGGTATTTTTCTTCACCCAACTCTTTTCGCAATGCCTCTTTTGATTGAGATATATCAAAAGCAGGCATTTGATCTTGTAGTTTTTGTAACTCTTGCGAAAATTCTTGACCAACAACGTCAGGACGTGTTGCAAGAAATTGACCCAGTTTGATAAAAGCTGGCCCTAAAGTTAAAAAAGCATTTTTTAGTCTCTCTCCTGGATTTTTGTTTTCTGAGTCTTTTTTGAAAGTAGTTAAGCTAAAAATCTTAATTAGAATTTTAATAGATAAAGGTGGTCTATAAAATTCTTCAAAAATAGATAAACTGTTAGATCGCGCTAAAGCTCTGCCAATTTTAATAAGTATAAAAAAATTAGATAACATATTAAATTATTTTTTTTTCCACCCGGAGTGAATCGCTGCAACTCCAGTTGTTAAATTTCTATATTCATTATTAATAAATCTAGCTTCTTTCATAAGATCTAGTAATTGTTCTTGATTATAAAAATCTCTAATACTTTGTATTAAGTATTCATAAGGCTTTTTATCTCCAGCCACTAATTTTCCAATGTGTGGAATTAGATTTGAGTAAACAGAATAAAATTTATCGATAATCTCATTATTAATCTTTGAAAACTCTAAGCACATAAATCTTCCACCAGGCTTAAGTAATCGATAAGCCTCTTTTAGTGTTTTTTTAATATCAGTTACATTTCTTATACCAAAACTAATTATGTAGTAATCAAAACTGGAGTCCTCTAAAGGCACGAGTTCAGCGCTAGCGCAAAGAAAATTAATATTTTTGTAATGACCAACTTTTTTTTTGCTTTCATTTAACATCTCAACATTTTGATCTACTAGCGTTGCATGTCCGGTAAATTTAGTACGTTCAATATAAATTTTTGTTATATCTCCTGTGCCAGCAGCCATGTCTATTAATTTTGAATTTAGTTTTGGTTGTAACCAATCTATTAAATTTTCTTTCCATAAACGGTGAATGCCAAATGACATAATATCATTCATCAGATCGTATTTTTTAAATACAGAGTTAAAAACGTTATTTACAAAGTCTTTTTTTGAATTTTGTTTTGTATTAGTATCCTGCATTCTTTAAATATAGAACATTTGTAATCAATAGTCATATAGTTAATGCCAGAATTACCAGAAGTAGAAGTAACGCGAAGAACCTTATTAAAATTTATTAAAAATAAAGTCATCGAAAATGTAAAAATAAATAATTCTAATCTAAGATTTAAAATTCCTGAAAATTTTAAAAAAATTATTATTGGTCAAAAAATTGTTAATATTTTAAGAAGATCAAAATATATTCTCATTTATTTAAAGAATAATTATGTGATTATTTCTCACCTAGGAATGTCAGGTAAATTTTTAATAAAAAATAATTGTTATAAAAATTTTTTAAAAACTAGTTATTACTCAAATGAGTTTTCCTCAAAGCATAATCATTTAGAATTTATATTTTCTAATAATTTTAGAGTCATTTATAATGATCCAAGAAGATTTGGTTTTTTTATATTAGATGAAGTTTCAAAATTAGAGTTTAATAAATTTCTTAATAAATTAGGTCCAGAGCCATTAGGTCGAAATTTAAAAAAAAATTATCTAATATCAAAAATGAAATTAACACAAAGGACTATCAAGACTTTATTGATGGATCAAAGTTTTATTTCAGGAATTGGAAATATTTATGCAAATGAAATTTTGTTTTTAGCAAAGATAAAACCAAATAAAATTTCATCCAGATTAAATTTAGTCGAGATTACAAGACTTTACTTATCCATTAGTAAGGTTCTTAAAAGAGCATTAAAATTAGGTGGTTCAAGCATTAAAGACTTTAAATCTTTAGTTGGCCAAAAAGGTCGCTTTCAAAATGAATTTAAAGTTTATGATAGAGAGGATTTAAAATGTCTTAGAACAAGATGTCCTGGGTTAATAGCAAGGGTTGTATCTCAAGGAAGAGCAAGTTTTTTTTGTAACCAATGTCAAAATTAAGTAATTGACCCTAATATCCTCAACTTATATATAATCCCCATTAAATATGGCAAACACAGTCTCCGCTATCCGTGCAGTAAAAAAAATTAAAAAAAGAACTCAAGTTAATAAAATTAGAGTTGGAAAGTACAAAGCTGCAGTAAAAACTATTGAAGAAGCTATAAAATCTAAAGATAAAGCAAAGGCAATAAAACTATTCTCAACTTTTCAATCACAGGTTATGAAAGCTTCTAAAAAGGGTTCCTTAAAAAGAACTACAGTTTCAAGAAAAGTTTCTCGTATTTCAAAACAAATTTCTAAATTATAAAAATAATTATTTTATCAATCATTAGTTGATAAAAAATTTTTTTAATCAACTTAAAAGTTTAAACTTAAAAGTTGAAAAAATAAAATTTTAAATTCTTTTCTTGTATTTACAGAATTAAAAAAATACAACACACTTCTTTTTTTAAAAAGAAGTTCATATGTCAAACCAAATAAGTCTAAAAGACAATTTCATTAACGATAAGGCTAGATGGGAGTCATTCCAACAATCATTGTTAGGACTTTATGGTAAAGACGTTTATACGAGTTGGTTACAAAATATTAATTTTACTAAAATAAATTTTAATACATTAGTTCTAAATGTAAAAACAAGATTTATTCGCGATTGGATCGTCGCTCACTATGCTGATAAAATTTTAGATTTATATAAAAAACTAGATACAAATATTACGCGTATAGAATTTCAGATTTCAGAAAGAGTTGAATTAAAGAGTAATAATAAATCAAATATTATTGATTTTGAAAAAAAAGATTTTATCCAAGATAGCGGAAGTTATGGACTTTCAAAAATCGATGAAAGATTAGTTTTTGATAATTTTATAGTAGGAAAGAGTAATGAACTTGCTTTTACAGCAGCTAATCGAATTATTGATAATTTAAATAAATATAATCCACTTTATATTTATGGTGGAGTTGGTTTAGGAAAAACACATCTCCTAAATGCTATTGGAAATAAATTATTAAAAAAATTAGATAAAGTTATTTATGTATCAGCTGAAAGATTCATGTATCAATTTGTGAGATCTATAAAAAATAATGATGTTGTCAAATTCAAGGATATCTTTAGAAGTGCGAAAGTTTTAATTATAGATGATATACAATTTGTTAGTGGAAAAGATGTAACCCAAGAAGAATTCTTTCATACATTTAATGCTTTAATAGAAACCGGATCACAAATTGTAATTTCTTGCGATCGACCACCCAATGAACTTGATAGAATACAAGATAGAATTAAATCGAGACTATCAGGCGGTCTAGTTGTTGATATTCAAAGTCCAGATTTTGAACAAAGAGTTAAAATTTTAAAACAAAGATGTTTGAAAGAATTTCATGCCTCGGAAAGAAATATTGCTATTGATGATGAAGTTATTCATTTTATAGCCAATGAATTAAAACTTAGTATTAGAGAAATGATAGGCGCATTTAATAGAATAGCTGCTTATCTAAATATAAATAATAGAAAAATTTCTGTAGCAGAAGCTAAGGGTATTTTAAGAGATTCTTTAAATAAGATTGAGACCAATATCACCATAGAAGATATACAAAAAACTGTTGTTTCTTATTATAATATTTCGATGCATGATTTTATGTCATCAAGAAGATCAAGATCTGTTGCAAGACCTAGACAAATAGCAATGTATTTATCTAAGAAAATGACTACCAAATCTTTACCTGATATTGGCAGAAGATTTTCTGGCAGAGATCACACAACTGTTATTCATGCAATCAAAAAAGTAGAGGAATTGATGATCCAAGATAAAAATTTTGAGAATGAAGTTAAAGATCTTAATCAAAAATTAACAAAAACTGTTTAATGGAACTTAAGTTAAATAGAGATCTTTTTTTAAAAAGTCTTTCACATATTCAAGGAATAGTTGAAAAAAAAAATACCATTCCGATTTTGTCTAATGTTTTAATAGACGCCTCTAATGGAAAAATCACAATATCTGCAACAGATTTAGATATAATCATAATTGAAGTTATTAAAGGAGAAATTATTAAGGAGGGGTCAACCACAACAACTGCTCAAGTTATTTATGATTTAGTAAGAAAATTACCATCAGGTTCAGAAATATTAATTTCCCAAAAAACTGAAGGTCAACTTTCGTTAATTTCAGCAAAATCTAATTTTAATTTAAAATGTTTATCACCAAAAGATTTTCCAATTACCCAAGATGATGTTGAAGGGGAAGCTCTTGCAATTAGTTCATCTGTTTTTTTAAAGTTACTCAATAAAACTAAGTTTGCAATTTCAAATGATGAAACCAGGCATTATTTAAATGGGATTTATTTACATAAAACTAATGAGAATAATCAGTTATACCTTTCAGCGGTTGCAACTGATGGACATCGACTATCAAAAAGTAGAATAGTATTAGCTAAAGATATAGCTTTTGAAGCCGTTATTCTGCCTAAAAAGACTTTGTTTGAACTAGTGACTATTTTGCAGGAAGAAAATTCAGAACTTAAAATTACAGCTAGTAAAACTAAAATTAGATTTACTATAAACGATGTGACTTTAATTTCAAAAGTTATTGATGGAAGATTTCCTGATTATTCAAAAGTAATCCCCACTGACAATAGTAACAAGATAACAGTTAATTTATCCTCATTTATTTCAACAATTGATAGGATTAACTCACTCTCATCTGATCGTAAGGGAACATTAAAGCTTGTTGTAAATAAAGATATTTTAAAATTATTAGTAAACGATCCAAGTGCTGGAGATGGAGTTGAGGAAATTATTCTAAGCTATAGTGGTCCAGATTTAGAAATAGGTTTTAATTCTAAATATTTAATTGATGTGGGAGGTGTTATTGAGGATAAAAATGTGATGATTTACGCTAAAGATCCATCATCGCCAGTATTAATCCACGATCCTGCAGATATAAATAGTCTACATGTTATTATGCCAATGAGAGTGGCATGATTAAATGTTTTTAATAAAAGATATAAAGCTTCAAAATTTTAGATCTCATTCTTTTACTGAACTTAATACCAATCATCTTGTTGTTTGTATTATTGGCCCAAATGGGAGTGGCAAAACTAATATTTTAGAGGCCATATCTATGATTGCGGATAAAAAAGGAATCAGAGGAGCATTGATTGAAGATTGTATAAAAAAAGATTCAAAAGATAAAACAATTATTTCTACAACAGTTATCTATGAAAAAAGAGAACATCAGTTAAATGTTGTTTTTGAGAGCAAGGAGCAAAAAATAAAAAAATATTTAGATATTGATGGTAACAAATCTTCCTTAAGTGAGATTTTTAAAGATATCAATTTTGTTTGGTTAACACCTCAAATGGATAAGATCATGTATGAAGGAGACAGTATTAAAAGAAAATTTTTAGATAAAATTATTTCTAATTATAATTTTGATTATAAAAAAAACCTGAATGATTTTAAAAAGTTATCAGATGAAAGAATTCAATTATTAAAAGAAAATCAAGATTTAAAATGGATAAGTATTTTAGAAAAGAAAATGATAGATGAGTTATGGAAAATTTTTATTTATAGAAGATTTTTTATTAAAGATATTAATAATATTATTTCAAATAAATTGAATAATTTTTTAAAAATAAAATTAAATATTAAAAATACATTTGATTTGAATGAAAATATTAGCAAAGACGATTTTTATTTATTTTTTGAAAAAAAATACATCGAAAAACGTGAGATTGATCAAATAACAAAAAGAAATAGTGTTGGTTCACAATTTGATATTTTTGAATTTTTTAATGAAGAAACTAAACTAAATTCGGACCTTTGTTCAACTGGAGAACAAAAAAAAATATTAATATCAATTATCTTATCATTTATATGGCTAATGAAGTCTAAAAACATGAAATCCATATTGTTATTTGACGAAATAGCATCTCACATAGACGGCACAAATCTTGAACTTTTTTTTGATGAAATTTCAAAAATTGGCATGCAAACTTGGTACACTGGAAATGATTTTCAATTGTTCCAAGCTATTGAAAATAAAGCATTTTTTGTAAAATTATAGCAATTACCTTATCCTAATTGCAGGCAAAAAATGTTATAAAAAGCTTCGATAATAATTTCATAAATGGCTGAAAATTTACAAAAAAATATTCAAAATAATTTATACGAAGCAGACTCAATTAAAGTTTTAAAAGGTTTAGACGCGGTCAGAAAACGACCGGGAATGTACATTGGTGATACCGATGACGGCACTGGTCTACATCATATGGTTTTTGAAGTAATTGATAACTCAATTGATGAGGCCCTAGCTGGACACTGTAATGAAATTTATGTCTCATTAAATAAAGATCAAAGCGTCACAGTTGAAGACAATGGGAGAGGCATTCCTGTTGATATGCACAAAGAGGAAGGAATATCAGCTGCTGAGGTAATCATGACACAACTCCATTCTGGTGGAAAATTTGATCATGATTCATATAAGATTTCAGGAGGATTACATGGAGTTGGGGTTTCAGTCGTAAATGCATTGTCCGAAAACTTAAAATTAAATATTTTTAGAAAAAATAAAGAATATTTTGCAGAATTCAAAGATGGAGTTACTACAAAATCTTTAAAACAAATAGGAGATTCAAAAAAAACAAATGGAACTTCAGTAACTTTTTTACCCTCAAAAAAAATATTTACAACTACTGTATTTGACATCAATATTTTAAGAAAAAGAATTAAAGAATTAGCATATTTAAACAAAAGTATTCAAATTATTCTTGAAGATAAGAGAGAAGAAAAAATAAAAAAATTTGAATACAAGTTCGAAGGAGGTATTGCAGAATTTGTTATTGATCTTGATAAGAATAAAGAAAAACTCAAATCAGATTCAGCAGAGAATCTTTTTATAAAACCGATATATATTTCTGGAAGTAAGAATGATGTTCAGTTGGAAGTTGCTCTACTTTGGAACGCAGGTTATCAAGAACAAATTATTACTTTTACAAATAATATACCTCAAAAAGATGGTGGTACTCATTTAGTAGGTTTTAGAAATGCATTAACTAGAACTATAAATAAATATGTTGTTGATAATAGTATTCTTAAAAAAGAAAAAATTTCTGTAACTGGAGATGATGTCAGGGAAGGATTAACAGCTATAATTTCTGTAAAAGTTAAAGACCCTAAATTTTCATCGCAAACTAAGGAAAAGTTAGTATCCTCCGAAGTTCGCCCAGTGGTGGAGGGAATAGTGAATGAGAAGTTAGAAGTTTGGTTTGATCAAAATAGTAAGATTACAAAGGCGCTTGTAAATAAAATATCCCAAGCAGCTTTGGCAAGAGAGCTTGCAAGAAAAGCAAGAGAAAGCGTAAGAAGAAAAAGTGCTTTAGATATTTCCAGTTTGCCAGGAAAACTGGCCGATTGTCAAACAAAGGATAAAGATAAAGCTGAATTATTTATAGTTGAGGGGGATTCAGCGGGAGGATCAGCGAAACAAGCTAGAAATAGAGAATTTCAGGCTGTTTTGCCATTAAGAGGAAAGATTTTAAATACTTATGTTGACTCAAAGAATAACGGCTCAAGCAAGTTAGATCCTGCAGAAGCCAAAAAGGTTTATGCTAAGATGCTTTCTTCAAACGAAATTATAACTTTAATTAACGCTATTGGTACTGGGTTTGATGATTTTAGTCTTGAAAAATTAAGATATGGAAAGATTATTATTATGACCGATGCTGATGTTGATGGATCTCACATTAGAACTTTATTATTAACTTTTTTTAATAATGAACCGTTTAACGAGTTAATAAAAAATGGTAAAATTTACATAGCGCAGCCACCTTTATACAAAATAAAAGTAGGAAAAAAAATATCTTATATTAAAAACGACGAAGATCTTTTTGACATAACGATTAATACAGCCAAGGATACAATTAAATTTTATTCAGAGGAGAATGAAAAATCAAAACAAGAAAATTTTGATGAGATTATCAAATTCTCCAGAAGATTTGACTCTAGAATAAGAAATTTAGGAAAAGATTTTGATAGAGACCTAGTCGAAGCTTTAACTATAGTTGGAAGTTTTTACAAAGATAAAAAAGATTTTTTAATTAGAGATGATTCTGATGGCAAGAAAAAAAAAGGCGCAATACAGGCAGCGGCAGATTATTTAAATAGATCAAACAATAATGGTGAAAATAATTTATGGAAAGGATTTTTTAAAGAAAATTTATTTATTTTAGAAAAAAAATATTATGAAGAAACTATTATTAAAAAATTAAGTTTAGATTTTTTAGATACAAAGCATGTAGAAGAATTAAGTCAGCTTGGTGAAATGTTAAAAATTTTTAGAAAGAATTGTTATATTATTAATTCTGCTAATGAAAAGATCAACGTTTATTCACCAATCGATTTTTTAAAAAGAATTGTAGAAGAAGGCAAAAAATCAATATCTATTCAACGATTTAAAGGATTAGGAGAAATGAACCCAGAGGAATTATGGGAGACAACTTTAAATCCAGAGAATAATACTTTGTTAAAAGTAGACTATTCGGGAAATGATGTTGATAACGAAACTACTAATCCAGGTGATCGAGATAGAGAGATTTTCAAAATTTTAATGGGTGAAGATGTTGTTCCAAGAAAAGATTTTATCAATAAAAATGCTATTAATGTTAATAATCTAGACATTTAGTTTAATGAATTTAGCAAAATTACCAGAGCTAAATGATAATCAAATAAAACTCTTAACTTTAATTAATATTCGTTGGGTTGCTATTCTTGGTCAGTTTATAACAATATCAATTGTATATTTTTATTTTAATTTTAGTTTTAATATTGAGTATTGTTACCTATTAGTTTTATTTTCCTCTTTTCTTAATATTTTTTTACAAATTAGATCAAAAAAAACCGAGCTACTGTCCAATAAACAGGCGACTTTTAGCATCCTTTATGACTTATTTCAGTTGTTTGGGCTATTATTTTTAACTGGGGGATTAACCAATCCGTTCTCAATATTAATTGTTGCTCCTATTACAATTGCAGCAGGATTTTTAAATCTTAGAAGTAGTATTTTGATCGGTTTTTTATCAATTGTATTGATTATTATTTTATCATTATTTTATTTTGAATTACCTGGAATTGAAAATAATTATCTTTTTCCAAAATTTTATATTCTCGGATTAGCATTAGCATTATGTACTACAATAATATTTTTAGCTATTTATTCTCAAAGATTAGCAATAGAAAGTGCGCAAAGAAGCGAAGCCTTTAATGTTTTGCAACAAATATTTTTAAGGGAGCAAGAGTTAAAATCCTTAGGTGGACTTGCAGCAGCAGCAGCTCATGAATTGGGAACCCCTTTAAATACCATATCCCTAGTAGCTAAAGAGTTAAAAAAAGAAATAGGATCAAATAAAAAGTTTAATCAGGATTTAGACTTACTTATTTCTCAATCGAAAAGATGCAGCGATATATTAAAGCAGATATCAAAAAATCCTTACACGGAAAAAGAAGATAATTTTTTTGATAAAGCATCTTTTAAAATTATCGTTCATGAAGTTGTCGACTCATTTAAAGATTTAAGTAAGAAAAAAATTATAATTAATGATGACGAATATAAAAAAGATTATTTAATTACAAAAAAAATCGAGATCATTTATAGCCTAAAGAATATCATTGATAATGCTTTAAAATTTTCTTCAGATAAAATTGAGATTTTTTTATTATCTAATGAAGAACAATTAAGAATAAAAGTTGAAGATGATGGAGTAGGTTTTTCAAAGCAAATATTAGGATTTTTAGGAGATCCTTATATTAATAAAAAAGATTTAGACAAAAACAAAGAAGGATTGGGCCTTGGAATTTTTATAGCAAAAGTTTTTTTAGAAAGATTGTCAGCTATTATTAATTTTTATAATTTAGAGGGAAAAGGTGCAGTAGTAGATATATCTTGGCAAAAAAAAGATTTAATTAATTTAAAACTTATATAGCTGGTTCTTGTTGGGTCATACAATGAATTGCTCCAAATCCCCAAATAAGATCTCGACAATTAATTGGCACAATTTTTCTGCCCTTAAAATGATCTTCTAAAATTTGAAAAGCTTTGTCATCATTTTTATCTTCAAAGATTGGCAAAAGAACAATTTTATTTGCTATATAAAAATTTAGATAACTTGCTGGTACTCTTGTGTCCTCAATAATTAATGGCGATGGCATGGGTATTTCTACAATGGTATTTTGTTTGCCTAAATGATTTCTAGATTTTTTTAAGATTTTTAGATTTTCATTTAAAGCTGAATAATTTTCATCGCTTTTTCTATACTCTATTGCTGTAAATATTTTATCATCATCAAAAAATCTTGTTATGTCATCGATATGACCATGTGTATCGTCACCAACAATACCCTTATTTAACCATATAAAATTTTTAATATTTAAACTTTCGCTAAGGATTATTTCTAATTTTTCTCTATTTAATCCAGGATTTCTTTCTTGTACTTTGCTTAATAAGCATTCTCTTGTTGCAATTAATGTCCCTTTTCCATTCACATCAATTGCACCGCCTTCTAATATAACGTTTTTGACTTTATTTTTTATTTTCGTTTTTACATCTATAAGTTCTATGTTCTTTATTTTTGCTATTTGTGACTTAATATTATTGTCAAAATTATAATCTTTATATTTAGCCCACGCATTGAAATGAAAATTAGTCATGATTTTCTTTTTTAAAAGATCGTTTACTAAAAAAATAGGTCCAGTATCTCTAGTCCAGACTCTATTTGTCTTAATGATATGAAAATTAACTTTATTAAGGTTTGTTTTCTCTTTAATCAAAATTTTCTTAATATTTTTTTTAACTGATTTTGATTGTATTAAAATATCAACTTGTTGAACTTTAGATAAAGCTGAAGTTATTTTAGCGAAAGTCGATGGAATTTTTTCAAATTTATCAGGCCAGTCATTTTTATTATGTGGCCATGCTAACCATGTGGAATTTTGCTTTTCCCATTCTGCTGGCATTCTATAACCCAAAGATGCCAGATTTTCATTCATTGGAAGGATTTTTTAATAGACCGTGGTATTGATCAATTCTTCTATCTCTTAAGAATGGCCAATGTTGTCTTACTTTTTCAACTTTGCTTAGATCAATATTACAGATAATAATTTCCTCCTTGTCGTTGCTAGCTTCTGCAATAATATTTCCATTAGGGTCAAATACGATTGAATTGCCCCAAAATTCGATAGATTTATCTTTTTTACCTTCAATACCAACTCTGTTAACAGAAACAACGAATACTCCATTTGCTATAGCGTGTGATCTTTGAATTGTAAGCCATGCATTTAATTGTGATTTACCAAATTCTTTTTTTTCACGTAAATGCCAGCCTATTGCTGTTGGATAGAATATGATTTCCGCACCCTTTAGAGCCGTTAAACGTGCTGCTTCTGGAAACCATTGATCCCAGCATATTAAAGTTCCAATCGTACCGTGCTTAGTGTTGAAACTTTTAAACCCTAAATCACCAGGGGTGAAATAAAATTTTTCATAATATTGAGGATCATCTGGAATATGCATTTTTCTATAATGACCAAATATTTTTCCTTTTTCATCAATCACAACACATGAGTTATGATAAAGACCCGAAACTTTCTTTTCAAAAAGTGGAACGATTATTATTACGCTTATTTTTTTTGCTAACTCACATAATGTATTAGTAGTTTTTCCAGGTATCTTCTCTGCTATTGCAAAATTATCGTGATTTTCTTCTTGGCAAAAATAATGCGTTAAAAATAGTTCAGGCAAACAAACAATTTGTGCACCTTTCTTTTTCGCTAATTTTATTTTTTCAATGGCTTTAGAGAGATTTTTTTTTGGATCAGCGTCCATCTTCATCTGCACCAAAGCTACTTTAGTTAGTGAAGACATTGTTTATTTGAATAATTTAGAAAAACTCCTTTTAGGTCTATTTTTCCAGTAGCCTCTATGAAATGCATCGCTTGCTATGAGAGGTATAACGCTAGTTGCTTCAGCAAAAACCATTTGCTCTCTTGCTGTATCTACTTTTCCCCATGAGCTTGCTTCTTTTAATGTAGAAGAACTACACGCTCCATCTCTAACGTCAGCAACAGTAATTTGTATAGCATATTTATGCATATCAACTTCTTTTCCTAATAGCTCAGCACATATCACCGTGTCTTGAATATAATTTTTAGGAACACCACCACCGATCATTAATAAACCTGAAGTTTTTGATTTAATTTTAATTTCAGTAAGTTCTCTAAAATCTCTTATAGAGTCAATTGTTAAATGTTTTTTAGGATTTCTTTCTTGATGCATTACTAAACCAAATCCAGCACTAGAATCTGTAAAAGCAGGACAGAATATTGGCACATCGTTTTCGTAAGCAAGTTGAATTAAAGATTCTTTCTTCTTTGAATGTCTTGTTAAATATTTTCCCATTTCTTTTATGAATTCCCGAGAAGTATAAGGTCTAGCTTCTAATTGATCTGCTATTTCGCCAACCGTTTTATCACATGCTTGTAATTGGTCTTCATCAATATAAGTGTCGTATATTCTGTCGATGTAATGTTCTCTTAAAACATTATCATTTTGAAATTGGGATCCTTGGTAATGTTTAAAACCTAGAGCTTCAAAGAAATCCATATCCACAATCGATGCGCCCGTCGAAACGATGGCATCGACCATATTATTTTTAACTAAATCAGCATAAACTTTCATGCATCCAGCAGCAGAAGTTGATCCTGCTAAAGTTAGAAAAATAGTGCAGTTTTTATCATTTAACATCTCATTATAGATCTGTGCTGCATTGGCCGTTTCCCTAGATGTAAAAGACATCTTGGACATGGCATCTATAATGGGTCTTGCATCAAAAGATGTAATATCGATATGCTCGATTGCTTTGTTTAAAAAACTAGATTTGTTGTGACCTACAGTTGGACTTGAGGATTTGTTCATTAAGCAACAAGATAATTGCTTTTATATTCCTCATCTTGTTCATTTTGATAAACAGACATTATTGGTTTATCCTCAATCTCAAAAATGTCATCTGAGTAAAAGCCATTAAATTTAGTTCTAAAAGTTAAGCCATAACTTCCTAATTGACCAATTTCTATATAATCACCCTCTTTTAGATTATTTGGTAACATGTAAGGACCTTTCATAAAATCCATACTATCACAAGTTGGTCCATAAAAATTAAAAGGTGTTAGGCGTCTGCTTAAATCTTTTCCTGTATCAACAACTTTTGTTGGAAAAATAAAATTTGGAAAACCAGCATCAAATAAAGAGCCATACGTTCCGTCATTAATATAAAGACTTTGTTTTTTTCTTAGTTCAATCTTAACAATTGTTGAACCGCTTTCTGCAACAATAGCTCTTCCTGGTTCACAAATTAATTCTGGCTGTTTTGGTAAACTTAATTTGTTTACTGCTTTTTTGATTTCTTCCATGTAGTTTTCTAATGGTTGAGGATATAAATCTGGATACTTAGAAGGAAATCCACCACCAACATTTATAATATCAGGCGTGATGCCTGATTTTAAAATTATATTTCCGATTTCTTTTATTCCTTTTGAGTAAGATACCGGATGCATACATTGAGATCCGACATGAAAACTTACACCAAGTTTTTTTACAAGTGGTCTTGCTAACTTTATTAAATTGATTGCCTCAGCAGGAGAAGCTCCAAATTTTTTTGACAGGTCAATTTCAGAATGTTCATTCGAAACAAATATTCTTAAATATAAAGTTAAATCTTTAGCATCTTTAGTTGCTTCAAAAATTTTTCTTACTTCATCTTTTGTATCAACAGAACAATCTCTAATTCCAAAATTAAAATACGCTTCTTCAATACTCTTTCTGTTTTTTACTGTATGCATGAAATAAAGTTTTGCATCTTTTGCGATGGACTTGACTAACTTTATTTCTTCGAGAGAGGCTACATCAAAATTTGTGATTCCATTTTGGTAGATATGTTTGATAACATTTTTATGAGGATTTGTTTTTACAGCGTATAGGGGTTTCCCCGGAAAATTATTTACAAAAAAATTGCAAGCCAGTTTTATACTTTCTGGTCGAATACAATATACTGGATTTACAGGTTGAAGCTCTCTGACTAAGTCAGAAACAGAATTAAACTTTTTCAATTCTTGTTATGTCCTTTTGTTAAAAAATTAATAATTAAATTAATCAATTGAGTCGGCAATTAAAGCTATTTTTAATTTCTGTAAAGTATTTATTTTAGGTAAGAAAAATTTTTTTCACACTGTGTCATTCGCTTGTGATCAGCTTTAGGAGGGACTATACTGAGCTCTAAAATGAATAAAAACTTACCCACAAAAGCAAATCTCGGACAGTTTGAGAATAAATCTTTGCTCATAGTTGATGATGATGATCCATTTAGAAATAGACTTTCAAAAGCTATGGAAAATAAAGGTTTTTTAGTCACTTCAGCTTCCAGTGTAGCTGAAGGGGTACAAAAAGTTAAAGTTTCCGCTCCAACTTTTGCCATTATAGACCTTAGACTGAATGATGGGAGTGGTTTGGACATCGTTAAGGAGATACATAAAGTCAAAGCGGATAGCAGAATTATAGTTTTAACCGGTTACGGAAACATTCCAACGGCTGTTGCAGCAGTTAAATCTGGAGCAATAGATTATCTTGCAAAGCCAGCTGACGCAGAGGATTTAGAGGCTGCTTTATTGGCAGACAAGGATAAGAAAGCAATGCCTCCTGAGAACCCAATGTCTGCTGATAGGGTAAAATGGGAACATATCCAGAGAGTATTTGAATTATGTGATCGTAACGTTTCTGAGACGGCGAGAAGACTTAAAATGCACAGAAGAACTCTACAAAGAATTCTTTCTAAAAGATCACCTAAATAAATTTTTTAAGCTTATTTCGAAGTTTTAAAACCAAAGGTAGAATAGTTGCAATTAATAAAACTTTAAATAACTCAGCAAGTAAAAATGGCTTTGCGCCTAGATTAAATATTGGTTTGTCCCAACCAATGATTGAGCCAAGCCATGCCATTCCCAAGATATAAATCGGAGCTATACATAAACTTGCTAATACTATTCTTTTAAAAAAATTTACTTTAAAATTAAGATATCCTGCAATTACCACAGAAACTAAAAAACCTAGAATATATCCAAAAGTTGGACCTAGAATATAACTTAAACCAATTCCTTTTTCAGGTGTTCCAGCAAAAACAGGTAAACCCAGAGCACCCTGTAATAAATATAATAAAACAATAGTACCACCCAATCTCCATCCAAATACTATTCCAATAAGCACAATTATAAATGGCTGCATTGTCATTGGAACCGGATAAAAAGGAACTTTAAGTTTTGCCGATAATGTAATTAAAAAAGTCGAAAAAAATATAATTGGTAATAACAAAATAATTTTTTTTGTAAAAATATAATTTTTATTAATACTTTTATTATTAATCATTTTTTTGTAAGTTTTAAAAAAACATCCTCTAAATCAGCATCTTCTGTTAAAATATCTAAAATTTCAAGATTTTTTTCCTTAACTTCA
>JAAOEI010000050.1_pt1 | contig 41392 bp, 52 predicted proteins | sample 7059261 | NCBI WGS metagenome assembly JAAOEI01 (sample SAMN14008812, study PRJNA610033) | viral metagenome | isolation source: viral particles filtered from seawater | place: China: Hangzhou Bay, Yangshan Deep Water Harbour | collected 2017-10-31 | reverse complement strand
GGGCACCCCCAGCCCGTTACCCCCCCCCAGCCAGCTGGTAGGCGTACAATTGTGCAAAGGGGGGGGGGGGGGGGGGGGGGGGGGGTAGTTCCGGAGGGGCAGGCATCTTAGGGGAACCCATACACATCTTTGGCGGATCTCCTCTTACAGTGTGAAATGTTTTGTCTGATCTTCATGCTTGGCGCGGAGATGCCGGTGAACAGACACCTGGCCAGCTTTGAATTTGATTACATCGATTGAATCGTTGACACCGCAGGATTTGTCGGGGAACATCTTCTCGAGGTACTCCACGATGTTCAGTGGGATAGGTGGGGCCTTAATCTCCAAGAGCATTTCCTCCATTGCTCGAAGTTTGGGATCTCTACAGGTCTTATAGATTGGTACATTTCTTGCATAAGCCCACGAAAAAATAGGGAGAACCCTGTGGAATAACCCACAGGAATTCCCCCTATCTTGTCCCCGGCCAGTCCCTTACTCCACGGGGGTAGTCGCCCCACCACTGCGCCGGTACTTCCTCACACCCGCAAGCCGTGCTCCCGTGCTCCTGTATTGAGTGCAATAAGGAAGAGTTCGGAGCAATGCTCACAGAGGTATTGGTATTCAGTGGGTGCCTTACAGTTCAGACAACCCCTAGTGGTCCTGTCCGTGGTCTCCTGGTTTACCCTCGTGCTGTTTTCCATGATTTCCTTTAACGTACTCAGCCCCGTTGATGTTGAAGAACACGGCGGCGGCATGATCCTCGTCCACATCACCACGAAGCCACTGCACGAAATGCCGAACGGCAGACTTCTTGAATCTGGCCAGTTCCTCCGGCCCGTCTGCTCGCATCCAGTTGGCCCGTCCCGGCACTGGATCAGGGTACTTGATGTTCCCCTTCGTCAGATGCTCGGCCCACCGTTCTGCCATCGGGCCATTGAAGATCAACTCCCAGTCGATCTTTCCGGTTGTGGTATCGCGTACCATGCCGGAAGAGAACTCGGCCCTTTGACCACTATCCTTGACAGTGAATTTACTCATACAACTGGTGGCTCCCAGAGGATCGGTTTCTTGGTTTTGAAATCATAGTCTGAGGCCCGGAGGATGCGGGCACACCGCGCCATTTGCACGGCAACACCCTCCCCCAGGCCCTTTGCTCTGTACGCCTCGACCACCTTAGGCCACATTTCCTGAATGGTGGTGCAGCCCTCGAGGATCTTCTCGGCAGACTTGGGACCAATCCCAGGACAGCCGGGATACCCATCGGTCGTGTCCCCGGTGAGTGTCTGCGTCATGAAGTAGTAGTCCGCCTGTTGCTCGGTGATGTGACGGATGTCATGATCCTTCATGTGGTAGTACGTGCACGGGATCGTTTTGAAATCCTTGTCGATGGAGACAATGATCCGCTCGTCCCCTGCTGCGGTCCCCTTGGTAACCGGCCCCGTCTTGGTCGCAAGGATACCCAAGCAGTCGTCACCCTCCAGGTTGTCCTTCTCGAACACCACGAAATTCTCCTTGAGGTATTCCCGCAGGGGCTTCCAGACTAAGGGCTTGCGGACGGCTTTCCGGTGTGCTTTGTACTTGGCGTACACGTTCTTTCGGAAGTTCAGTTGAGTCGTGGTCAGCGCACACACCAGCCGGTGACGCTCAGTCACCCCCAGGGCCTCGCTGATGTCCGCGATCATGCTGTCCATCTTTTCACGCGCCTCCCCGAAATCAGAGTGCAACGTCCAGAGGTCGTCACCCCAGTCAATAGGGACTTCCGAGGACGTAGCCACTTGATACACGAGGATGTCCGCGTCGATGAGTAGCACCCGGTTCATTTCACCGGCACCATGATCCGCACATCGTTGCCCATGGCATCCTTCGTCAGCTTGGGCCGATAGCGGGTACGGTCGAGGCCGTCGCTACCCTTGACTGGCAACGTGCGGCGATTGGTGATCACGGCTTGAGGGCCGCGCTTCGTACGGCGGTGAGTGGCGGGGGCAGGGTGTACCTCAGCGGACTTCCTGAGGGAAAACCTGCCGTGGCCTTCACGTTCCATGAGGAGTTCTTCGTCGGTGAGTTTTCTCATGTGGTTCCTTTCCACTTGTGGATTGTTCAAGACAAATTTTTTTCACCAACGTCACGGCTTCCTGAATCGGACAGAGGAACCATTCCCCTCCCTGTTGGTAGGAGGCGAGGGCTTGGTGTACCTGTCGCTCTGCTGCACGTCGGTCGACTGCGTAGGCGTAGCCTTCCAGTCTGTAATCCCTGAATGGTGCTCCGGTCTGATAGCCGGCTGTCCGGTCAACCGGATCAACCGCGCAACCAATCTTCACCCAACCTTTCCAGGCCGGATTGACGATCACGTAGACGAAACCCTCAACAACACCTGTGTGGACGTTTCGTAGTGCATCGAGCTTTTCCTTATGTCTCTCGCGGACTGCACTCAACATGATGTCTGAGTCTGTCTTTGATGACATCGCTTGGATTGGTGTGAGGGTGTTATCTCCACTCCAGTTACACCATACGTATTTAGTGACACCATTAACTGTTTGTCGTTTTCGCTTCGTGTTCTTTTGTAGGTAACATCCTGTGCAATAGTACTTACAGTTGCGTTTGTTCCCCTCAGACCAGTTCTCGTTGAGAACTAAATCAACTCCACACTGCCGACAAAACTTAGTGGGTCTCTTGCCAGTTGTTCCCGGCTTTGAACTCTCCGTCGAGGGGACACCGGAGCTTGTAGTACTCTCCAGCTTCTTTGATTGATTGTCGTGCGAGTTGTCCAACCTGTTCCTCATATCCTTTCGTCACAAGAGCCTGCACTTCATCATGCACGTGAACGACCTGTCTCACGTACTGCGACAGCCCCTGCTCTTGTAGTTTGCGATGCCAGATGACCGTGGCCTTCTTCACGACGATGGCCCCTGCCGATTGCAACAGGGTATTCAGAGAGGAGTGCGGTGAGCGACACGGCAGGAGTCTCCCGTCGACGCCCTTTAGGAACTTCTGCGTCTTCGCCTTGTACTCCACCGCTTCCTTGAGCATACCCAACGCGGGTAAACCCTTAATGAACTGACTCTTGAGCAGCCGTCCCCGTACCTCCAGGGCCACGTTGTAATCAGACGTGCTCATCTTCCGCCTCTCCAAGGTGGACTTGGCCATGTTCCAAATACCCATCCCCTTGAACCTCACAATGTCCTCGTCGGTCACCCCAGGGATGATCCCGATCTTCCATCCACCGGCCCCGTACAGGAAGGCATAGATGAAGGTCTTCGCTTCGCTGCGCTTGTTCAGGCCAGCGGCTCGTTGATTCTCGGTGTGAATGTCTCCCTGCAGCAAGACGAGGATGTACGCACCCCCGTCATACTTGCCCATGTAGCTGGCGAGCATACGGAGTTCCAGTCCGGAGGCATCCCACCCCAAGAGAGAGTACCCAGGGAGGGTGATGAACAACGACCGGCAGCGAGCACCCATCTCCCCTTCCTTCGGGATCTGCCCGAGGTTGGGTTTGTAGTGGGCACACCGCCCCGTCACCGCACCGTTCGTAATGACCAACCCGTGGATACGGGAGACGCCATCCTTCCCAGTTCGGCATAGCTTCAGCCATGCGTTCTTGCCCTCGGCCAACATCCCAATGACCTTGTCGAGGTCGGCGCGGTCGGCAAGAAGGGCACACTCCGGCCATTGCTCGCCCAGTCGTCGAAGGGTTTCCCCGTCGACCTTGGGATTGCCCTTGTCGGTGAAGTCGACCGGCTCCCAGTTGCGCTGTGCCTTCAAGCGTTCGATGATCTGCTTGTCTGAGGCGGGATTGAAGGTGTGTTGCTTGACCTTCGTGAAGGGCACATGCTTCACGTACCCGAGCTTCTTATTGTTCACCTTCGGCGTGAACACTGTGCGAGTCTCCCACGGGGGAAAGCATGGCATGATCTGTTTGTCTAACTCGATCCGCTTGGCCAACAGTTCGGCGTAGAACTTCTTGGCCTCTTCCTCATTGAAGGGAAATCCCTCCCGCTCCTGCTCGCTGATGATCTTCCGAAAGTCGTGCTCCAGTTGAATCGATTCCTCGGAGTACTGCTTGCCCTTGATCAGCTTCCACAGCTTGGTCGTGACCACGACGTCTTGCCGGCAGTAATCCTCCATCTCCTGAGACCACGTGTCCCACACCTTCTCATTGGTCTCGCCCTCTTCATCTTCTTTGGCCCCGAAGGTTCCCTTCCGTTCACCCAGGCGGTAACCCCATGACTCCAGGGTGTGCTTGCCAATGAGTGTGGCCGGGAAGGTACTGTTCGGCACACGGACGAGAGCGTAGTCCTGCTCGGTAATCTCTGGCCACACCAGCCGGGACATGATGAGGGTGTCCCGCACGGTGCCCTTTGGGTTGAACTGTGGGTACACCTTCTTCAGGGCGGGGATGTCGAAGTCCTGAATGTTGTGTCCAATCAGGACCTCGGCATCGTTCAGGATTTTAATCGCCTCGGTAATACTGTCCCCGTGGTACGATTGCACCCCTTCAGGTGTGGTGAGGGCAACGCAGTGGACCGTGGTGAGTTCGTTGAGGAACCCGTTCGTCTCAATGTCAAAGATCACTTCCCGTGGCGTCACGTTGTACCTCCCTCTTTCGTGTTGAATGTGTACGGTTGCCTCGACACCACGGGCAGCTACCACCAGGTCGACACGCCCTATCGATCCGGGCGCACCGACGACGATAGGGCTTGCGTTGGTCCTTCCGGTTTGGATAGAGCTTGTCGAATGACATAGGTACTCCTTGTTATTTACTCATTGCTGCGATGAACAACGCACCGATCAACACAAAGACGCCAACCACGAAAGTTACAATGCTTGGTGCGAGGACCAGCCACCAGGACCAGTCGATCATATCCAACGCTTTGAGCAGCACGAGAGCTGCGGTGAGAATGTGGAAAATCATTTCAGAACACCTCCTTCCATAAATGACGTGCGTCCTGGTATCCCCATCCCAAAAGCCCAACTCCCACTGTGAGGGAGAAGAGAATCACGAAGGGGATTACACACAGACCACGCCTTAGAATCGTGTACCAAGGTACCCAGGTGTTTTCCCGTGTAGCTGGCCAGTGGATATTCATTTGTCCTCCCTTATCCGAATGAATCGTGGCTCGATCAGCTTGCCACTCTTGTGGACACCACGGGCTTCCACCTCGATGAACTTCCCCATGATGTTCTCAGGGTGTTGATGCCACTCTTTTCGCTGTGCGTCTGTCATCCCGCTGACCTGCATGTAGACAGGTCCATCTTCAACGGTAATGGTCAACGCACCCACAACGCTGGAGTACTTCCCCTTCCCCGGGGCGATGCCAACAACACGGCAGTCGAACGTCTGCACCGGCTTCACCTTCAGCCAAGTGCGGGTGCGCTTGAACTCATAGAGGCTGTCCTCACGTTTCAGCACAGTTCCGTCGCAACCAATAGCCAAGTTGTTGAGATGGTGATGTAGAAAGGCGCCGTAACTGTCCACCTTCTGCTGCACTGGCATGCGAACATGGAGAAGCCCTTTCCCAGAAAGAACCTGTTCCATGTACAACCGACGCTGTGCAAACGTGGCCCCGAAATCCTGGTCTATCCAGTGTGAGTCAGGCATCATGTCAAACACGCAGAACTTGAGATCGTTGACCCCGCTGTTCTTGCTTCGACGTGCCGCCGCCGCGTCTTCCCACTTGTCCCCGTACAACTCCCCGTCGAAAGTAAAGTTGGGGAACTGAGCCAACTCTTTACCGATGTGTTCAAGGTTGTGAAACGGTTTGCCCGTCCGCGAGAGGAACTGTCCCTGATGGTAAATCAGGCGGTAGCCATCTAGCTTCGGCTCGATCCGCCATTTAGCCCATTCGTCAGAGGTCCAAGTCTTGAGAACCTCCTTGTCCACCACTGTTAATAGCTGTGGGTGCATGTTGCGGTTGCTCCTGTGGTGTCAATCGCTCCACGTGGAGGACGACGTTAAAGAATTGTGTAATGGGAAGTGTCTTATGAATTTCGTCGAGGAGCGTACAGAAGTACTCGTAGTTGTCCGCGTCCAGAGCGGTGAACGTCATCACGGTATCCCGATTGGTCTTCGTCATCCACTCCTCGATCTTGCCGGCGATGGTCTCCCCGACCAGGGCAATCTCCTGAGGGTCGGCGTAGGGATTATGTGCCGCCGCTGCTGCACGAGCCGCTTGGTAGCAGATGTGCAGCAGCGAATTGCGGCTCTCTTGGTGTTTGAAAGCCACTACTTTGCCTCCCTGTCAACGCACTGCCGATACGTGGGTGACTTTGAGTAGTAATCCACAACTTTCCCCGGAGGGCAGACAATGCCCTTCTGGTGTTGTGTCGTGGAACCACATCCCACAAGGAACAAACTCAGGAGCACCGCCGCAACAGCAGTGACTTCAGTCTTTCTGTTTGTCATTGTTGTTTCCCTTCCGAAATATGGAGATCACCCTTCACACGGAATTTTGGGTCATCCCAAAAACTACAAATCCCAATCGTTTCGAGGGCAGATGAAATGTTGTCCACTACCCCGCGTGGCCCCTCCGGATCGCCGGAGACATTGCAGAGAACTTTCTGGAGAACGATGGCATCCTCCTTTGACATGGTGATAACCACCTCGCTCACGACCCTATCAACCTTCGTAGCAACCACTCCCACGGCAACATTAGGTCTTTTATTCGTTACCATCTGTCTTGGCCTCCTCATTTTCAAACGGGCAATCCGATAACTCGATCAGCCGTCCCGTTTCTTTGTTGTAGGATAGGTACGTTGCAATGCCGGTCTCTCCGGCGTAGCGGTTCTTCAATCCCCTGACGGTGGTCACGTGTGAGTACAGCTTGTCCTGCTGGTTCCTCTCGCAGCCGATCACGGCATCCGAAAGTTGACCAATTGCAGCCGACCCCCGGAGTTGCGCCAAGGAAGTCTGTGCGCCTTCCTCATGACCCTTCCCCTCTGGTCTCTTCAGGTGTGACACGAGGACCATGCCAATGTTCAACTCCTCCACCAGTCCCCGAAGGGCAGTCATGGTGTTGTCGATCAGACGCCGCTCCTCTCCCTCTGCTTGTCCAGAGACCACGATGCTCAGGTGGTCCAGTACGATCCACCTACTCCCGCACCCATGTGCGAGGTACCGGATCTTGTTCAGTAGGGTGTCGGAATCGGTACTCCCCCAGTGGTCATAGAAGTAGGCACGGTCTTGTAGCCGCTCCCACGCCGCACGTAATTCCTCCGGCGTCATGGAAGCCCGTACGTCACGCTTATGGATGGGCTTGTTCGCGAAGATGGATGCGAGACCCTGTACGGATCTCTTAACCGACTCTTCCAAGGCGATGTACCCTACCGTCTGACCCAGGGTGATCAGATGTGCAGCAATCTCCCGACATAGGGCAGACTTCCCGATGCCCGATCCAGCACAGAGGGTGACGATCTCCCTCAGCCGCAGCCCGTCGTACATAGCGTTGAGACCAGCCCACGGGTACGGCACACACTCCTGTGCGTCCACCTTAATGAAGGCGTCCCACGTATCCGACGCGGCTACGATCCCATCCGGGCGGTAGACCTTGGCACCCCAAATGGCATCGATGACTTCCTTCTCCCGACCAGCCAGGAGCATCTCATTGGCGTCCTTCAGGGGGATGTGCCAGACCTTCACCTTGCCCGGAGGAAGGATCGGGATGCACTTCTCCACGGCCTTCTTACCAGCCTCGTCCATATCGAACGCTAGGATCACGCTCTCAAATTGCTGCAGCCATTCAATAGAATGTTGAATACACTTGTGTGCACCCGCCGCACCGTTTCGCAGAGAGACCACCGGCCACTTGTTTCCTTGCAACTGGCTGATGGTCAAGCAGTCAATCTCCCCTTCGGTGATCACGACCATCTTGCCGTTGTCCCGCCATAGCTGCTGACCGAACAACATCGCCTTCTTCATGTCACCGGTACAGGTGAACTCTTTGTTGGCGTACCGAACCTTCTGAGCGACGATCTGCCCATCGGCTGAGTAGTACGGAGCTACCTGGCAGGGCACACCGGACGCATCCTTCGCCACCCGGTACCCAAACTTGGAACAGGTCTCCTCGGTAATGCCCCGCTTGACCAAGGCCTTAACCTCTCCCCCTTCGATTAGTCCTAAACTCACTCGCGCTCTCCTCTCCTCTCCTGATGGTGGAGTGGTACCTGGTTCGTAGTATTGACATCCAAAACAGTAGCCGTGCCCATCACTGTATCGACCGAGGTTATTTCGGCTTCCACAGGACGGACACGGCTCATGTCGTAGGCACGTGGTGTCGCTAGCTGGCGATGAAGTATCGTGCATAGCGTTTCCCCGTATTGTCCTGACGCATCTCTGCAATCAGGGCGACACCAAGCTGCTTCAACTCGGTGATACGGGAAGTCAGCCGCTTCACACGGTACAACTCGTCAGCCTCCAACTGAGAGATGCTCCCCTTCATGATGATGTGGTTCAGGACCAGCTTCATCTGATTCGTGGGGGACAGCCTTGCCAGAATGTTAGCGGCGTTCCGCAGGTTGTAGGCGTTAACGGACACGTGTTCCTGTGTAGGGGCAGCGATGGTGCTCATAGTGGATTCCTCCTAAGGTTGTGTTGGTTTGGTGTCTAACTCTGGATGTAGGGTAAGCCAGCCCTTAATGTCGAACGCTGGGCAGGCTTTCTTGGAGTCGAGTTCCCAATGCCCAATGATCTTCGCCTCTGGGTAGAGCAACCGAAGACCACAGAGCAAACAATACAAAACGTGCATCTGATCCAGGGTGAAGTTGTCTTCCGGAGTCTTGCGATCCTTGGCCACCCCGCCGACCAAACAGATACCAATGGATTCGTGGTTATGCCCCGCGACATGGGCACCGGCTGCGTTCAGGTCGCGCCCCTTCTGCAACATGGCATCACGGGTAATGACGTAGTGGTACCCGATCTTCAGCCAGCCCCTCTTGCGGTGCCAGCGGTCGATTTCCTTAGCGTCCACATGCACGTCGGCAGCGGGGGATGCCGAGCAATGCACAACGATGTAGTTAGTTGCCTTTCTCACCGCGTAATATGTTTCGTGGCCCACATGACCGCTTCCTCAGTCTTGGTCTTAGCCAACGAAATCTCCCTACTGTCGCCAATGGAAGACAGAATCATGTAAAACAGACAACCAGCCTCTTTAACTTGCTGCATCTGCTTCTGTTCTTCCTCGTTCAACTTGCGATAGTGTTTCCGCATGATGTCCACATTCATTTGTCTACCCATTCCTTCGGTACAAGGCCCTTCGCATACTGGAAGCCATTCTTCTGGCACCAGTCCGCATAGGTGGTCTTGCTTTGTTTGCTGATGCGTTGCTGTGGATTGGAGAAGACGAAGCGGATGTCGTACTCGGGGTGCTGTGCTTTCACCAACAGGTGTTTCTTCCGATCCCCCGACGAGAACTCACCCTTCGCTTCGACGATGACCCCGTTGGCCAGCTTGAAATCCGGTGTGTAGATTTTCTCTTCCACCGGCCGGCTGTAGCGGATCTTCTCGGTCTCGTATGTATACTTCACGCCCAACCCGTCGAGTTGGGAAGCGATCTGAACCTCCAGGCCAGACCGCTTCCCCGTTTCTTTCCTTTGTTGGTTGATGCGTGACCAGCGCGACCTAAAATTCCTCATTGTCGCTAGGGACTTCTTCAGCGGGAGCTTCCCCATCTGCAGGGGCCTCCTCTTCCGCCGTGAAGCCGAATGCCGTGGCATCCTTACCAGTGCCCGTCTTGAGCTTCAGAACCTGCACTGCGGCCAGCTTGAGGGACACACCCGCACCCACCTTCGGGGAATAGTTGCTCACTCCGTAGAGGGACATCTCGTAGGAGACCTTGACTTCCGACCCACCCCACACCTGAACCTTGGTGAGGTCAATGGGGAGTGCCGTGGCGTCGAACACCCGTGGCTTGAACGTCCAGATGGTACCGTCCTTACGCTTCCCCGACGCCTTCGCCTTGAAGTTGAACGCCGTGAAGCCGGTCTCGTTGCCTTCTTTGTCCACGTCCGCTTTGTACGGCGCGTCCGCTGCCTTGATCGACTTCTTGTGCTTCTCGTTGGCCTTGTTCGCCTTCGCCTCAACGACAGCCGTCTTGATGGCATCGTCGATCCTGGCCTTCAGAGTGTCCGCGTCCTTCCCCTTCAAGAGCAGCGTGACGCGGTACTCCCCTTCGTCCTTGAACTTTGTGTCGGGGGCGTTGACGGTGATCCACTTGGCAATTCCCCGAGGGGTCATTTCGAGTGTGCGTTGCGTTGACATGTGTGGATTAATTCCTCCTGTGGATGAATGTGGTTAAATGAACGGTCTGCGAGCTTGTTTGACTGGCTGAATGCTCATCAACTTGTGGGCAATTTCTTCCGCCAAGTAGTACCGAAGAAAGTCTCGGTCGTTCAAATTGTCCATGAGCACTCGCGCGTCCACTGATGTGGTGTAGCTAATGCGGTCTTCAAAAGGATACCCAGTAACCGTGATCTCCATCAGCTTACGTAGTACCCGGCTGATCTGCTCTGCCTTCTCCTGCACGGCACGTTGATGTGCCTCTTGTGCAATCTTCATTCTCCTCTCAACTTCTGCAGCGATAGCCACGTCCAACGTCTTTTGAATATCGAACAAAGTGACCTCCTCTAGTTGTGCTTCACCCACCTTGAAGGGCAGGTGATGGGGTGATACTGCTTATCGAACGTCTGCATCTCTTCCTGCCAGCCGACCTTGGCTCCTCCATGCCGCCGATCAGCTTCGTCGTGATACATCACCAAGTAATGGGCATACCCCACCAACTGGACAATCCCGTCCACCGGAGGTTGCCACGACTCCCTGGGCATCCGGTTACTGATGAAGCACTGCTTGGCGCGAAACTGTGGGACGTAGTGTTTAGGGGAATGATCTTGGTCAGGCGGGTTGAACGGGATCGCTCTGAAGCCCAGACATAGCAGGCCAATTATTCCCGCTATCAGAAACAGTAAGAACATGAGGGGTGGTCCCCACCTCATAGCTCGCCCCATACTCCATCCCTTCTGTGGCCACCAGGACTGACTCGCGGCCGGCCTGGAACGCCACCCTTCCCGCTTGTCGCAGGAGCTTGATACGGTTCTTCATGGACTTCTTCTGGTGTGCCCGTTGAACGATTCGCATGGTCCTCCCTGCTGCTACGGTAGGTTGATGCACGGATTACTTTCCTTTCTGCCGCTTGGCCTGTTGCAGTTTCAGAACGATGGCTTTGGTATTGTCTGTCATGGGATCTCCTTGGTTATTGGTTAAAGTTTCTACCCTGCTACAGGTCTTATAGATTAGACTCTCGTGGGCTTATCGAGGGCTGTCCCGTCCTGTTTCAGAGCGGTCCACTCCTCTGGTGTAAAGACGCCTTTCTTCTGACATCGCTTGCAGATAGCGGCGGTCACCGGCCCGTAGAGAACTGCCAACCAGAAGTGATTACATGGAACCAACGTCAGCATATACGCATCCTTTCCACATGTGGATGATTCTAGGCAAAGAAATACACACTCTCCCTCACCGCCGATAAATCCAGCGACCCCTTCGGGGGACACGGCGGCACCTCCCGCTGGTTCTTCTCCGACAACCCCGCCAGAATGCTCTCGCGGAATTCCTGCAGCACGTCCGTCTGGTACAACTCGATGAAGGCTTCCCGGAGACAGGTGGCCATCGTGTCCATGTCCGCCGCCAATGTCCCGTAGCTATCATGCACCATCCCGAAGCTGGTGATCCCCGCCTCCAGAGATCGCCGCACAGACATCATGAGGGCGCAGGCATCCATGCTGTGTACAAAGTTCGGGGAGATTCCCGAGGCCTGCCTCCTCCGATCAATGGTCTTCTCGTCCTCCTCTTGGATGATGTACACCAACAAACGGTCACCCAGTTTCGTGATCACTTGCCGACCCACCATGTTTGGGTACGACTGCAGCACCGGGAACCCCGCAGGCGTCCGCCAGTTGACCGGCAGACCCTCTGAGGCAGCAATGCTGGCGGTCTTCTGCAGCCAGTCCATGGCCTGTCGTGCGGCCACCACCACTTCCCCGATAGAGGTCCAGATGTGCCGTGCCAGGTAGATCGCCGCCCCGAATGCGTCATCACCCCAGGGATGGTTCCCCTTCTCGTCAATGAAGTCCTTCACGTACTGCCGTGCGGAATACTGCGTGGCCCCGTAGGGCAGCGTCATGACCGGTCTTTTGGTGGCCTTCCGGTCAAACCCAAACGCCAGCCACTCGGCAGCGTAAGGTACACCGGCTTCCGCATCGGCTGTGACTTTCTCAAGAGCCACCTTCGCCACCTGTGCATAAATGTCATTCGGTAACTTGGTGGGAAGCAGATTAACTGCAGCCCCGCCAATCGGGTCGCGGAGCATCGCGGAAAAGTTCTGTAGTCCATTGCAACTCCCATCGACGGAGACGGGCAGATGGCTCACATGGTTAGGATTCTCACGGACGGCATGGATCTCCATACACACGGCGAGAAATTGCCAGGGTTTATCTGCCTCGGTCCACCATTGTTCAGTGAGGGGATCTGTTGACACGGCAACGATACGTGCCATGTGGTCGTCGGCCCATTTTACGCGGTCGTCGAGGGAACACTTGTCCTCCCCAAAGCAGTTCGCCGCATGGATCTTCAACCATTTCATCCCAGATTCCGTAATGCGCTTTCCTGCTCCAGCGAAGCAGAGCAGTGATTTCGCTAAGTCGTGCCCTTGCGGATTGAGAAAACTGGGCACGGCGTACAACCTTCCACGAAAGTCCAGTTGATGTGGGAAATAGAACGCCGCCTCATCTTTGTACTTCTCGGCCATGTACAGGATCTTGGCCATCTGCAGCCGCTTCGATTGCAACTTGATGTTCGCCTCGTGGACTTTGCTTTTCTTCCGACTCCATTCGATACGGGCCTCCTTGTTGGTGTCGATGTCATGAGGCTTTGGTGGAAACGGGAGATCCTGCCTGGATGGGACCGCTGCCAGGTCGAGGCCTTCATCCCACACCTGCTGCATCACCACCAACACGGCTTCATTGATCTTCCATGGGGTATCCTGTACGGCATTGATGGCCTGGTAGACCATCGGCATCTCGTCGACTTGATGGGTGAGTTCCTCCAGGTAGTTCCGACTGCGCGTCTTGACCAGGCAGAGTGGGCGCACGGCCCTGGTGTGATACCCACCGGAATAGGGGCTGGTCCAGGGCTTGGGCGGGATGATCGTGGGGAGGAACACCGGCATGAGGAGTTCACACCGATTGACCTTCTGATCGATCCACTCCAGCGTCTCCGGGGTCGCTTCCACCACGGTGCTACTCGTGCGCTTCCCCTGCTGCAGTGTCACGGTCTGGATCATCTTGGTGGATGCCATGAGGAGGTCGATCAGCTTCGCCCCGATATGGAACTTCTCAACCTGGCCCCACTCCTTCCACTTCAGTTCCTTCTGCTCCTTCGCCGCCTTGTTCATAGCGTGAATCAAAATCGCCCGCCTACGTTTCCGGTTCTGTTCGCGGGCAGTCAGGTCTCGGTTCAAGACATCCCAAAGGGACTTCTTGTTCTCAGAGAAATGGCGAAAGCGAGCTTCATCCTCTAGTCCGGAGGCGATTGCGATAGCGGTCTTCTGCAAGGTGCGCCGAACGGTGATGCAATCCAACACCACCTTGACAGTGATGAATGCGGCCACCCGTGGATCGAGAGCTGATAGATACTTCGCCGCAATGGGCCTGGCCCCACGGGTCTGCTGTACCGTCTTTAAGAAGGTTTTGATAGCCTCCGCTAGAGGTACCACACTGTGGGACGCCAACTGCTGCCCGTACACGGTCGCCGTTTCGTTGCCCCCTTCCCTGGCGTCGGTAACAGATTCCCAGAACCGCTTGGCACCGAGGCCCTGCATCTCCTCTTCCAACCGGCACTGACGTTCATAGAGATCCATTTCACCCCTCCTAAAGTTTCTGCCACGCTACAGGTCTTATAGATTGACCCTGGTGCTGCACCAAAACCCGTTTTGCGGCGTTAATGTTTCCACCTGTGGACACGTCGAGGCAAACGAAAACCCGTGCCAGTTCCCTTGAACTAACACGGGTTTAGGTGATCTATCCCACTCATGGGATTGGTCACCGAGGGATTTTAAGTCCCTTGTGTATACCAATTTCACCACTCCGGCGCGGGGTTGCAAATCAGGGGGTGCCGAAAGTGGACATTCTCTGCACCACCTCGGCACCAAGTCAAGCACCAAACCCGAGAAAGGGATAACTCTCTTCACGCTTGCTCCAATACCTTTACTGCATCCAAGAGGTTCGTAGGCGAGAGATGAGCATACCGCATCGTGGTCTGAATGTTCGTATGGCCGGCCCACTCCTGCACCACCTTCAATGGCACCCCACGTTGTACCAGACGGGACAGGCAGGTATGCCGGAGCGCATAAGGAATGAACTGCGTATCCTCCGCGAGCTTCATGTGGGCTTTCATCCGGTTCCAGGTCCGCTCAAACCAGGCATCGTCGTAAGGGAACAGAGGGCCAGTCGGCGTCATCCCCGCGCGACGGAGCAGGATGTCTCCTACCCTGACTGTCATGGGGACGGAGCGAGCCTTATGATTCTTCGTCTGCCAGAAGTTGATCACTTGATGATCGAAGTCCCGAGCTTCAATACGCCATAACTCGGATGGGCGGATGCCGGTGTCGATGAGGATGCAGAATGCCTCGGCTTGTTCGTCCCGACTCCACTGTTCAAGGATGCTGAGACACGTCATCTCCTCGTCTCGGGACAGAAACCTAATGCGGTGCTCTGACTCATTCCGGTGTGGGATCTTGGGCTTCTTCGCTAGCTTCCCGCAGTCGACGGCGATAGTAAGGAGCTTGGACACCGCTGCCATCTTCCGGTTCACGGTGGCGTTGCTATTACCCCCATCTAGGAGTCGCTGCACCACGTCATAGAGCATTTCGGTGGTGACCTTGTTAACCGGCAGGGATGCCCCGATCTGCTCGACGACCATCTCAGCATTCCGGTAGAGCTTCTCCCCAGAGATCTTATCAGACCAGGCCATGAGCTTGGACTTTTCCAATGCCTGTGCCAACGTCCAGGTGTCGGCGCGTTGTTCCTGCGGGATGCCTCGCAGGAGTTCGGCGCGGAGTTCTGCGTGGGCCAGCTTGGCCTGCTCTATGGTTGCGACGGTTTGTGTTCGCCGTACGCCACCCACTGTGACATCGACTCGATACCGTTCTCCTCGTTTTCTGATGCCGTCCATGGTGTGCTACCCCCTTCCCATGATTGCAACCAGTTGATCGACGACCTGCTTGCCCTTCGGAGTGAGCTTGACGTTCTTGCGCCGGCATTCCATCGGGTCAACTTCGGAGACCACCAGGCCAAGCCCCGGCCGCTTGAGCCAATGCCAGTCCGAGAGCGCAGCAACATTACGAGACGCCGAGGAGCTTGCAAGTCCGCACTTGTTGGCGACCTCAGTGATGCTGATGCCACTCGGGTTGCTGGCAATTTCGAGGAATACCGCCAATGTCTGCACCGGCAACGAATCATCCAGGATGCGTATCCCCGACAATGCCATGGAGAATTTCCTTAGTTCGCTCGACATAGGCCCTCCGTATGCGCTGCAATTCGCGCCAGCGTGTAAAATCTACGTGTACCCTACCACAACATATCTCGATGTGTAAATGACCCACATATGGGATATTGTGAGAAAACAAAACCATTTGCAGCCTCCTAATAACGGGATTAAATGCAGAAGGTTTGACAGACGCCGTTCGGATTACAGCAAACCTTGCAATACTTCCCATCAGGTGTGATGGTCTGCGAACAATTTGCGAAAGCCTGCACCGGCAGACCAAGTAGGACCAAGGTCGCGCCGGCGATGAGGAAGGGTCGGAGGAACCGCCCTCCGGAGAGTAGATAGATCAGATAGAACCAGAATGCTCCGGCCACGGTAACGGCAACCTGGGCCTTTGTGATGTGCATGATACGTGCTCCTCCTTTGGTTATAGTGTGGGCGGATGTGCGCCCTTCTAACAGTTTTGCTTCCGAATTGCAAAAATTGTATGGTCCTACTCACTAGGTCTGAGTGGATCTAGAGTGCCTCACCATACAGACAGATGCACGGGTGGTGAATCGGGTCACTAATGCCTACGGTGCATCCTTCAATCTTACCCGAGCGGTGCACCGTCAAGATGTGCGTCCCATAGTTCCGTTGTTCTTTCTCCACTCGCGACCCGATGCGGAAATGCCCCCAGTAGTTACGATGCACGAGGATGGGGTAGGCCCGTCTCTCAGCCAGTCCCAGGGCCGCGCTTTTTGCTGCTTCAAGGTTGTAGAATTCTATCATGGTGTTGTCTCCTCTTCTGCTTTTACACGGAGTAGTGCGGCCTGCAGGGATGCCCGTGTAGGCCAATCCAGCATGTGACCAGCCGCCCCGTACCCGTGCCGGTCCTTTGCGAAGTCTCCGAGGACTAGTTCGACGATACGAATAAGTTCTTTTACTTCAGACGTCATGGTGTTATCTCCTTCCCCTATGCCGGCCGCGTTCATTTGACAGGAATGCATCGTGCTCTAGAATGCCGTCTGCTAGGTCCCCAGGGAATTCTCTGACAGTGCCTTCAAAATCACAATTGACACATTCCAGGTAGAAGACGCATGGTCGGAGTTCGCATGCTGTCACCTGATCAGAATTGCAGATTGGACAATTCATAATTGTTTCCTTTCCATGAGTGGATGAATTAGGACGCACGTGAAATTTGAATTAGGTTATTGAACCTCTCTTGCTTGAATGCTACCCCGTGAACTGGGATGAATACAGAGGCTTGTCGACCGGAAGACGTACCGTTACAGGCAAGGCATTCTGAACACGTGAGTTTTTTTCCGCCCTCTTCGCTAGCAGGACAAAGGAATGCACCCTCGACAGGCTCTATGCTACCCTTAGGAACTACGTAAAATGCTCTCCAACCATGAGAACGTGCTTGTCGGTATTCTTCCCTGCTATCCGTGGACGCCATACAATACCGCGCAAATGATTTGAATCCTTCCCGTTTCCATTGGTGCGTATATCCGGTCCAATCACTGGCAGAGGATAAAATTGTTTCCCAGACGTGGAAAGGAATCGCGGCCGGATCACCATAGGTACCCAGTCTGACGATATCCCCTGCTAGTTCCTCTCTTGCTTGCGCCGTGAAAATCGCGGGGTATGCTCCGCGCTGAAATGCTTTGTAGACTACTGTCGGACCTTGTGCCACGTTGACATAGCAGGTGCCTTTTTCCCGATGTACACAGTCCCCACAAATTGAGACATCTTCTCCGCTACGGATTGCATCGATAGGACTAACATCGGCGCGGAGGATATAGGTTTGCACTACGGCGCCAGTCTTCCGGTTTGATTGTCTTCCCGCTCTTGTCACAATCAACACAACTGGTTTCCCGTCTAACTGAGAAGGTCCGCGCCATGCAATAAATCCGTGGAGCTTTTTCTTTGTGTTCATTGAATTATCCTTTCCATGAGTGGGATGATATGGACAAAAAAAATCTATTTCCCGTGGTATCGTCGGACGTTTTTCCGCCAGTCTTCGTTAACGTCAGTGTAAGCAAGCTCTAGATAAGACAAAGGGCAATGATAGTACAAAGGACCGTCCGCTTCGGTTAGGTCTTTGTAACCCCATGGGTAGCCCGCTTCTTTACTGCCATACCGACGGAGCAAATCACATGTGATGATTCGGTAGACTTCACCCGTAGCCTTGACAGTAATTTGTCGCACTCCCCATAGGACATTCCCCTTGAGACAATGCCGGATAGTCTCACGAATTGCATTATCGTCTTCTTCCCGTCGGATTCTAGATGCTATTAAAACCCGTCTTGATTCAGCGCAAAATAGCCATCCCATAGTGTTAAGCCTTTCCTAAGTAACGGAAAATTTTCTTTTCGTCCTTTGTCAATGGCCTGAGAGAATTACAGAGCACTAATCCCGCGAATTCCCATGCTAGGCCTAGTTCAGACCGACGATTCACATGACAGTGGCCCATGGTATTGGCCTTGGGACATCCCGGAAGATTGGTTACCTGTACGATTTCCCCTGCTACTAGGCCTTGGTTTGCAGGCCTGTATATGTCCATTCCTACCGGATCAAAAATATAAAACTGGTTTACTTTAACTTTGTTCATTGTGTTAGATCCTTTCCATGAGCGGACTATCAGACCAAAAAAAAAACCCTTTATCTACCCTTCAGGAAATAATTCTGTAGTTTCCCGCTGATCTCCATTATCGTTAACGGAGTACGTATCGGACCACCAATCTCCTTCTACCTTGTCAAGAGCGTTACAGAGTTTCGTATACGCTTCTTTCGGTGTTTTAGCCCGGATTGATACGGTCAAATTGTGAAAAGTTGTGTACTCCATTCTAATTATCCTTTCCATGAGTGGGACGATATGAACAAAAAAAGCTAACCGTTTAGTCTTCCATTATCAGCTAGGGAGTAGTAGCTTCTCTCTGCACCGATGATTACATGATCTAAAACGCTTATACCTAGCAGTCTTCCAGCCTCTGTTAGCCTCTTAGTTATATCTAGGTCCTCTTTGCTAGGGGTAGCATCTCCTGACGGGTGATTGTGAGCTAGGACAATGGCGCATGCATTGCTTAGGATAGCTGCTTTGTACACTTCCCTAGGGTGCACAATACAAAGACTCAGTGTACCCAATGCTACACTGTGCACCCCGATAACCCTGTACCTTGTATCTAGCAATAAAACTATGAATTCTTCCCTGTCATTGTCCCCAATAACGGTACGTGCTATCTCTGCGGAGTCTACAGAGCATGTTATAGCCCTATGGCCCGATATAACTGAACCATCACGCACTATGCTCAATTTGATCATTGGGATTCTGTAATTCATGGTGCTAGTTCCTTTCCTTGTTTGTTCCCATTATTGGGAAGTACCCATACATGGAAGCAATACCAGTGCCACAAAGCAAACCTGAGGGATTTCATAGGGTTATCCTCAGAGCAATCCTCAGGCTGTGCTATGGACAACACATTGAGGGTTGTATAATTCCCACAAGTGGAGACTTTGGGCACAAAAAAAGAGGCGTCTACTCTAGATGGAAGACAAAGAAGAAAGACCTGTCTCCGATAGGCCTGATCAGTCGCCCCGGTATCCTCTGATCAGTCTGAGAAGGGATACAATATCCCTCTCATACCTAGTATTATCAGTGGTTTACGGCCTATGGTGCTCAGAATGGTGCTTCTCTTCCCCTCTGAGCCGGTCTGAGAGGTACCCCATGGGGGAGATCCGGGGTGGATGTATAGTGCGTATACCCTCTGAGATTTTTTCTCCAAAACTTTCCTGGGTGAAATCGAGGTAGCGGAGGGTGGATTCGAACCACCGACCCTCAGGTTATAGCCCGGTGCTCTACCATTGAGCTACTCCGCAACCCTCAATATGGCTGGCAGGGAAGGGATCGAACCTTCGCTGGCCTGATTAACAGTCAGGTGCCTTACCGCTTGGCTACCCGCCAACACAAACATTGCCCTCAGATTCAGCCCCAGGCCGGCTCATAGGGACGGCCCTCCCCAGCCCAGGGCACATTCTTGGTAACGTGGCCTTCTGTCAGGTCCGGCCTCGGGCAAAGACCTCCGTTCCCTCTCAAACGCTACCAAAGTCTTCTTAGCACTGCCATCAGAACTCTCCCTGTGTGGTGTTGCCTCAGGCTAGCCCTTAGACAACTTCCACAGGAAGCACTCTGATCACTTCTTACCTTGATCTTTCCCGGAGGTTTGGGTTGTCGAAGTCTTCTGCTTACAAACCATCCAGTGGAAGTAGCCCTGATCATGTCCATAGGAACATCCACAGGACTTACATAGGTACTTCCTCATGTATATTCTTTAGAGTACATATAAGTACATGCACCCTTCTGGCTTCTCTACAGGTCTTATAGATTGGATCGTATTTGGGAGTTTCATCTGTGATTACGACAACTTACCCAGCTTTTCGAGGGTGGTTTTGCGTGTAGTCCCCGCACCTGTCCCATGAACCTCTGCAGTTCGTCCTTCAAGGCTTGGCTATGGGCATCCTGCTTGGCCTTCTCGATGTCCTTGCTCATCTGTGCGACCCAGTACGCCACGGCCATAGCCAGGGCATCCAGTCGGTCATCATGTTGGAGACAGCCCCGCTCTTTGGTCACTCGCGTCAACTGGTAAATCAACTGGTACTTCAGGGCGTTCTCCACTCCCCGATCCTGGGTGCTCTCGTAATCCTTCTGGATCATCTTCTTATCGAAGATCAGCTTGTGCTGGTTCATCACCGGCTCAAGGGTATCGATGATCCGGAGTTCCTTTTGCTTACTGTGCTTCACTTCTTCGACAAAGCAGGGGTGATACTTGGACAGCACCGGCTTGAAGAGAGCCGAGAACATGCCGTCCCCGAAGTTCTCTTCCACGATGATGTGATTCACAAGATGTCGTTGTGCGATCTGGGCGAGGAGTACGAGGTTGCTCTCCACATACCCGCCTTGAAGACCGCCACACTCTGCCACGAAGAGTTGTCCGTTGAGCATCTTCACCACGGCATAGCCTAATTCGTCTTGCCCCCGGCCGGAGGGATCGATACTCATGACCACGCCGGTATATGGCAACCACCGGGCGGTCCCCTTCTCGCCACTGCCTTGGTAGGCCATAGGACGGTGAAACTTGTCGCCGGTCATTGCCACGTTGAACAGGTCGGAGATTACATTGGCATCGTCCCCGGCCCAGACTGCATGTTCCGGAGCCGTAGTCAGGTCGAGGTCCATGACCAGCAGATCGTGTACCTTCAAGGGGAACCGCTCGATGTCCGAGAGGTTGGTGTTCAGCATGAACTGCAGGGCGAAGCCGGTCTTCCCGTAGCTCGCTTCCCGCTTCTTCAAGTCGAAGTCGTCGAAGCGTTCGGGATCGGTTGGTTGTCCCGGCTTCCACGTCCCCTTAAGGATCTTCTCGAGGATGTACGGTGCGAGCTTGTCCCCGTAGTACACCAGATCCTTGGTCTTGGGCACCCGGGCCGGCCAGATCTTGGTCGTGTAGCCTCTCTCCGGCAGCTTGTTGTACACGCTCTGTTCGTGCTGCGGTGTCCCGAGGAATACAATTCGGGATGTCGGTAGCGGCTTGATGATCGCCTCAAACTCCTTCACTTGCTCGGAGAGCTTGTCACGCATCATTTGCGTCTGGGAGTTGTGGGGCACCTCGATGTCGTCCGCCACTACCACATCGGCGCGGCTCCCGGTCAACTGGGAGGTAATCCCCAGGGACTTGACGGAGGGCATCTGTGAGGCCGGCGCGGGGCCAACATCGAAGCTGACCTTGGAATCTCGCTGATCGTCTCTCGGGGTGAGATGTTGGAGGATCGGCATCTCTTTGATCAGGCGCACCACGAAGGTCGAGAAGTCATCCGCCCGCTGCTTGCTTGCGGAGACCACGAGGATATTCCAATCCGGATGTTGATCGAGGAGCCAGCAGACATAGGCTGCGGTGATCCATGATTTACCCACGCCTCGGAACGCTTCGATCATGTCCCGATTGGTGCCATGTTGAAGCGAATGGGCGATGTCGTACTGGAGGGGTGTCGGATCAGGAAGACGAAGGTGCTTCCAGACCATGTAGACAAAGTTCCGGAAGTCTTTGGGTGTCTTGGGGGTGTAGTTGTCCACTACGCCTCTTTCTCCTCGGGGTTGTAACAGACCAGCCGGTAGCTCTCATCCCCGGGGTAGGCCTCGGTCATCCCTTGTTGGACGGCCGCACGGACCTCCAGGCAGGCTGCTTTGGTCCTGTAGCCGTCTCCCTCCTTGGGTTTGAGGAGGTACGCATTGTCGAAACCATTGATTTCAATCGTGAAAACCAACAATAGGTACCACATATGGGTCTCCTTAGGGTTGCCCATGGGAGTTTCCCACAGGTGGAAGTGTATGCCGAGAGTACCGGAATTCCTTACAGAATGGGTCGGAGAGCGACGATCAGGGTGCCACCCGAGCCATTGGTCGGGCGACTCCCTGAGGCGCTCATATTCGATTCTAGGCGTTATTCCGGGTGTGGAAGTTGGTCCTGGTCGTCTTCGAAGGGTAGACTCTTGACCAGCGGGGGCGTCTCGGGGTCAACGTCGACAGGATCGCGGTCGATGCCGTTGTCCCGGAGGAACTGTCGGATGTTCCCCAACATTGCCGCTGAGGGGCGTTGCATGATGACCCGCCCCTTGTCATCCCTCAGGACTTCCCCGTTGACAATCATCGGCTCCCCATTCTCGAGAAGGTCGTGGAACTCTTTGGCTAGGCGTTCCCGCAGTCGGTGCAGGTTAGTTCGGGACACGGGCATGGAGACCTCGCGGTGAAAGTGGGAGACCCACACGGGATGTCGTAGTCCGGTGGGTCATGTTCGAAACCGGGGAACCATGCCTCGATCTGTTGAGACCAAGGCAGGTTCCCCTCTTCGTCTTCGGTGGTTACTTGTGGAACCATTGCAGCAGCGTGGCCGTGATTCCGCCGACCGCCGCACTCACCAGGCCAATCCCGGCGAGTGCTCCGGCAGCGTAGTTTTGCCGCGCCTCCAGGCGTTCTACTGCCGCCGTGAGTTTGGCGACGGCAATGGAAAGATGCTCGACGACTACGAGCAGTTTGCCTTCATCTAGTGCGTTCATGGTCGTGGACTGACGTTCTGCGGACCATTGATGCCAAACCAGCCGCAGGCTTCGTTGCTGAAGGCACTCTCGTTACCGACAGCATCATGGGCGGTCATCCTGAAACACATGCTCCCCTTCGCGGTCGGGATTGTGGTCAGGACTTGTACTTGCTCTGGGGACGCTCCCCGAGAGATCCGCACTCGACGTGCATCGGTGTAGCTTCTCGGAGCCGTTTCCCGCTCCAGTGCCCAGTAGAGCCAATACCCCGTCCCATCGGGATCGGTGTAGGCATCCCACGTCAGGGCGGATTGCCTCGGTGTGGGTGTGGCGTGGGACGATTGTGGTAGGGAACACGCGGGAATGAGTGCGGCAAGGAACAACGGTAGTAAGGAAAATCTCATGGCATAACTCCTCTGGCGCGATTGGGGTTGATCGGAACCGCCACCGAGACGCTATCAAGCACTGCTCGGTGGGGAACTTTTGGAGGTTGTGGAAGACTGGCGAGAGCACGTTCCTCAGCCAGCGTGGACAACGCCTCGACCAACTCGGCAGGATTGTCCACCGGCATTCGGTGGAAGTTCTGCCCGAACGTCGAGCCGTCGTCGCGGGTGACGATCATGTAACCACTACCGTCCATGTTGAGTGCTTTCATTTCGTACGTCATAGTTTCACCTGGATGGTCCAGTAGCTGGTAGGTTGGACGATGTTCATCGCTTCGTTGCCGCCGTCTGAGCCGGTGTTCGCTCCGGTGTTATAGGATAAGATGCCGCCACCAGAGACGTTTGCTGCTCCCGTGGCGCCGCGCCCCAGTGTGTGATTGTGCAAAAGAAGTTGAGCCGCCGTCATCGCGTGAGCGTGTTCACCCTCATGGGCACCCCCGACGTGTGTGTTGGGGTCGGTGTAGGTGATCGTCCAGGCCAGTCCGCTGACAGCCGTGACGTTAATCACGGTGCCGTTCTGTGCGTTCGCCAGCGTGGAAGCTAACTTGATGCCAGTGGCACTGTCCCGAATGACGTAGTACACGTTGCCACTCACCACGGCGGGAGAGCAGGTTAGTGTCCCCGTGAACGTGAGGACGACCGGCATGCCAGTGATCCACTTGTTCACGTTGGTCGGGACGGTGAAGACATCGGTGGCGATGTTCACATCTCCAGTGACACCCGCGTCGAGGGACACGGCGGCACCGAGACCGGCAATCGCACGACCGGCCACTCTAAGAAGACGGATCGGCTTGTTCGCTGCGAAGTCCGCTGCCGCTGAAGCCCCACGTCCGCCAATAACAGGCGCAAGGGCTTCGACATAATTGTCGTAGAGTAGGGTGTAGAGGGCCGCTGTGTCGGCGTTGGCCCGGTTGGTCGCTCCGCTCGATGCACTGCCGATGGTGCCGTCGTTGGCGAGAATCCACCCGGGATCTGCGGTCGTTCTCCAGGTGAACTTCCCATCTCCGGTGAGGAAGCCTCGGCATTCCCAGGCAGGTGCATTCGATCCAGCCGAGAGGACAAATCCTGCCGACCCAATCCCGAGTCGTGCAGCCAGCCCCGCGCCGGTCGCGTAGAGAATGTCCCCTGCGGTAGTCAGGAGATTGCGGAGGCCCTGTGTCCAACTCGGACGACCGCTCCCGGCCACCTCAAGGGTTTGCCCTACGGTGCCCTGAGGCAACACGGAGACGCCCCGGTTGTCGGTCGTGTTTCCGATGAGCAGGGCACCGTCTGTGAAGGTCACGGCACGTGTCAACGACTGGTTGTCGTACACACGCATCGTGCCTTTCACCACAGATTCGCCTGGGGTGGCGTCAAGGTGGGAATCGAGGGAGTGATCGGTTGTGACGACTTCTCCGGCAGGGGCTTCAAAATACTCCTGCGCGATGAAGAGGGCTTGCAGCGTCCCTGTGTCGAGGTCGGAGTCGAAGAGGACAGAACCGTTGGTGTAATCCACCAGAGCCGCACTCCTCGGTGTTACCCGCTTGAGGTAGACGTTATCTGTCCCGACCGGGGGAGCCGGTGTGATCTGAATGGTTGCGCTATTCACCCATGTGAACGCGGAGGTTTCCACATCATTTACGAAGACGTGGACGTGCGTACGGTCAATGTACGGGAACGGGATGGCGAAATTCGCCGTCACCCCGTCCCCATTCGTTCTTACGTATGAAAGTGCCATTATTGATTGCTAAGTTCCATGAGGTCGCGGATGCGGTCAACCCGCCCGTGCCCCACTGCCCTGTCGTTGCGCTTGTCCTGCCGAATCATGTCGCGGAGGTTATCTTTCACTTTGCCACCCGAATGTTCACTCTCAAACTCCTTCAGCATTTCCCGGAGAGCTTTCTCGCGGTACTTCGCCTGCTCGTTCTTGATCATGATGATTCGGTTCCCGTTGTGATACGCGCTCGTGCCGTCCGTCCCTTCTTGGTAGCGGAACGACTGCAGCACGTCTCCCAACTTCTGGTGGAACGTCTTCCCGCCGATTTCCACTTGGCCGATCAACTCGGTCCAACGGTCGTAGGCCGACTGTCCTGCGGCGTTTTTCATCTCTGTTAGGTCGACGTTGCCCAACTTGGTATCGGGCATCGAGAACTTGGCTTCGGAGACCCCACGGGAGAGCCGCGCCAGTTCCTTTCGCACGGCGTCCTTCTCCTCCGACACAGGGAACGGATCGATGGCGTTCCACGGGTAGCCCATTGGGGCCACACGCTTTTCCCCGAAGTAGTCCCGCTTGGCTTCCACCGAGGATGACAGGCCGGGGATCTTGGCCATCATCGCATCGGTAACGGAGCGGATCTCTTTCAGTTCGTCATTGCCGGAGTACAGGTTCATGTAGTTCGGAACGTAGGAGGCCACGCGCATTTGCACCATGCGTTTGATCTTCTCTTCCTCGCTGTACCCGCCCCCTAACATCGATGACCATTCCACCAGGCCTTGGAGGTAGCTCTTGCTGCTGATGTTCTTTGCCAGCGCGAGAGAGGCCATCGTTGCCCAGTTGTGGCCGCTGTCTTCATCGACATGCTGTGCGATATACGCCCAGTCTGCGGCCAATCCGAAGAACGTCCCGAACGGATCGAGACGCTGGTAGGAGATGTACTCCTTCTTCCCGTCAGCCCCTTCGAACACGAAGCTGTAGGGTTGCCAGCCGCTTTCCATCTGCCGGTCCCGCATGGCTTTGTCGCCGTACGCTGATCCGGTGATGCGCCCTTGCAGTGCCAGCATCGTCGCCCCGGACCAGAACATCGTCCCCGTCGTGAGCTTCCCATAGAACATGGCCGCTTTGTGGGGATCGGTGTTGGCCTTTGAGAGGATGTCCATACCCTCTTTCCTCAAGGCGGCGATGGGCAGGGTGTAATCCCCGACCGCTCGCATGAGGTTCGTGGGCACCTTGATGAAGGGTAGGATGGTCCCTCGGAGCCACGGGTGACTTGCCGCGAATTGCTGTACGCGGGCACCCACATTGCCCCAGTCTCGGTGGGTAGTGATGCTGTTGAGGTCTTGGGTGAAGGTCATCTCGCGGGAGTGCTCGATGGCACTCTTGTTGAGACCCGCGTTCTCCGGCGTGAAGGCTGACTTGAACTTGTCTCGAATGAACTTCTCGACTTCTGAAATCTTGATCGTCTTCGTGCCGTCCGTAAACTCCACCATCTTGTTCGGGTCGAGTTTCTTTTCCTGCACCAAGCCAGCCGCTTCTCTGGCAGCTTGGGCTTCGACCTTGGCACGATAGTTCATCTGCTTGAAGAACTCGTCTTCCGCTTTGAGGAACCTCCCCGGGATACGGGCCGCAACACCGATCCAGTCAGCAAACCGGCCCAGACTCTGGAAGTTCTTGCCACTGATGGCTTTCTCCATCGTCTCGTCGGTTGACTTCCCCGGGTCGAGGATCGCCCGCTCCGATTGGAACGCACGTCCCGCCATTTCCAGAGAATCAAAGATGTGCCGATACAGCCCACGGTACAGGGCGAAACCCTCACGGATTTCATTCGTGTTCCGCGTGAGTACCCCGCCGATCACTTGATTGGCCGGCGAGAGGAGTGTGTTGATGGTTGCTGAGGAGACGTTGACCACGTGGGTCTTCACACCGGAGAGGATGCCATTGATCCAGATCTCGTTGTGGGCGTCGATCAGCTTGCCCATGAGAGACTTGGGCTTGAGGATCGCCATCGCTTCCTTCTCGTCCTTTGTGAGGGCGAGGAGTTTCACGAGTTCGTCCACATCACCAGTCCCGGCCAGTTTACCGGCCAGGTCTGATTCGCCGGTCTCAATACGGCCCGCTGACGTGGCTCGGGCGGCACCCTTACGGATTGCGAGGGTCATCCCGAACACGTCCGTCAGGCGTTTCTGTGAGAGTTGTAGTGCGGCCTTGTCCTGTGCGGTGCTGGCCCCGAAGTGGATCTTGGTGGCCAGCCGGCGCATCTCGCGGGTGAGAGAATAGGTCAGCCCCTTCGCGGCGGTGATGGTGGCGTCGAGGTCGGCTACGTTCTTCACCGTCTGCTGCATCCTGGCGTAGAGTGCCTGAGGGTTTTCCTGCAGGAAATCGGCGTACTTCTCGACTTCCCGATGGGTGCGGACTTCGCCCTTCATGTACTTGTCGAGCTTGGGCTTGACGTACATCACAAGGGAGTCGAGCATCTCCTTCGTCTCGGGCATCGCTTCGCTGCGGGCTTCGTTGAAGGAGCGGAAGGCGGGAAAGTTGAAGAGGTCTTCCAGGTGGTCGTTGCTCACCAGATAGTTGACGTGCGCGTCATAGGCTTTCTCTTCGTCGGCGGTGAGCTTGAAGACGGTGTGCCCTGAGGGTGTTTTGATCTCGACGGCGGGGGCTTCAGGTGTGACTTCACTTGTGAGTTTTGCCTGGGTTGTGGGCTTGACGAACTCCTTCCTATTCGCCGCTTCCATTAAGGCAATGAGGCCCCGTTCTGTTCCCTCTAATTCACCCGCTGACGAAGATAGGTTCGGATCTTTGGATGGGTAAAGGTCTTCCCACGTGTTCCCAACGATCTTATTACCGTTCTTATCAACCGCCACGGTGCTGCCGGGGGTGAACCCTGTGACCCGTGTGATGTACCGTTCAAACTTTTTCTGTGCTTCTACTGGGAGAGTTGGGTATGTGGATTTCCAGAACTGGTCAACCACCTGGCCGGGTGACTTCCCCTCTTCTTCCAGAATGTCGAGGATTGCTTGTCCTTTTTCTTCCTGCTCAAACCTCTTCACCGCCCCGTCGAACCATTCCTGGTATGCTCCAGAACTTTCCTTGGCGGCGTTCTCAGGTGTAACCCTGACCTCAGGGACTTCCAGAACCTCCCCGGCGTTGATCCCACGAAGATCCTGTGCCAGTTCATCGGCCAACTTCCCGGCTTCGGCATCGTTCCCCTTCAGGGCATTCTTCATGGCCTTCACGGTCTTGAAGAGGGCCATCGCAGCCGGGGTCAACATCATGTCCTCAAGGGTTGCCTTGAACTTGCTCTCAGCGACTCCATCGGCATCGTCCTGTTGCAAATACTCGGTGACAGGATTCTCGAGCCACGGGTACTTCTGGATGAGATTAGCGAGGCGGGGAGCAGTGGGATCAGCCACCACCCCCGTCCCTAACCCCGAGGCCAAGATCTCTTTGGCATACGGGGCCAACTTCGCAGCCGCGCCCGTTGCCCGCAGGAGACCCATGCCACCGACAAACCCGAGACCGAACTGCGTGACATCGCGGACCACCTGTCCAGCAATGCTCTCCGGCGCATCGATACCGGCCTCACCCATTTCGGGGAGATCCGCACCCAAGGCATCGGCACCGGCCTTCACGGTCGAATAGGTGCCCCGGGCCGCTTGCTCAACGCCCCCACCGATCCCACGCACCAGGATGTCGGAGAAGTAATTGGTACCTTCCTCCTCAGGTTTCTCTTGGGCGGGTTGGTCAACTTGAACAGCGGTGACGTCGACCTTCGGTTCTTCAGGTTCTAGGTACTCGGTATACTCTCGGTAATCAGGCATGGATCTCCTCGGAGAATGTATGATTAGTCTTCTTCATCATCGCCGGATTCCCGCAGGAACCGTGCGACTTCTATCTTGTCTTGTGCGCTCGCCCGCTTTTCGAATTTGTCCATCGGGATGATCTCCCGAGTCTGCTGATCGATAATCTCACCCTCGTCGACAAGGAACCGTCCTGAGGTGGTGACAGGTGTCGGTGTGATGGAAGCTTCTTGGTCAGCCTTCTTCTCTTCCTTAGGGGCTTCCTTAGGAGGTTCGGGCTTCTTGTCTTTCGGGGCACTGTACTCTTTGCCAAGACGTGCCGAGCGTTCCCTGGCCGCAATGACGGCATCTTCTACGGAGTACCATCCTCGGAGCCGTCGGCCAGTTTCAGGGTCACGAATATCGTCAGGGTCAGGGTTGGCCTTGGCGATGATGTCGCGGGCTTCCTTCTCGGTGTAGTACTTCCCGCCGTAGATCGTCGGGATGTTCGTCGGCCGGCCCCAGTTGATGCGCTTGTCCTTCACCGTCACCGCAAATTCGGTGGCGATGTTGCCGTCTTTGTCTTGGAGGATCGGCCGGCCTTCGCTGGTCTTCTTCCCGGAGTCGGTGTACGTGGAGTTGTTCTTCTCAACTTCGACACGTTCTTTTTCCTCACGTTCCCGACGTGCTTTCTCAGGAGCCTCTTTCTTGGCCTTGGCTTGTTCCTGAGCGGCTACGTCGGCTTTCGTTTTGTCGACGGTGGCTTGGCCCTTCTTCTGCTCGTCCTCAGCTTTTCGCTTCTGCTCCGCACCAAAGGCCGAGTTGTGCCGTTCGATGAGGTCTTTCTTGATCCCTTGGAGGTACTTCGTAAACTCCGAGTGCTTGCCCTCAGGATTTTCTGAGAGCCACGTATTCGCTTCGTCGTGTAGCTCGGTGAGAGCCTCACCCTTGCGGATGGAACCTTCCCCGAATTCCGTTTCCCCATACTTGTCGGCCATTGCACCCGAGATCTCTGTCGTCAGCCGATGGAAGAAGGGTTGCTTCAGGAAGGGGTGATCTCCGTTCTGGCGATTCCGCTCCAGGTCGTCAATCATCTTAAACATCGTGGGCACGGTGAGCAGTTTTTGGGAGACTGCTTTGGAGAGTTTGGTGACGGAGAATTCCAGCGGACTGGAGGAAATCTCCAGGCGCAACTGTGTGGCGGTCGCAGGATCATCCTGGTAGTCCGCCTGTTGCTTCGTGAGCGTGGACACCATGCTCCGCAATTCCATGGCACCCTTGCGGTCACCCGCTTTCTCCGCTTCTCGGAAGATTTCGTCGAGTGTATCCATAGCCTTCGTGGTGTCCGTCATACGGAGGGCACCAAAGACCCGCCGCGCCCGCAATTCAGAGGCGTATTCCTTCTCGTCGTTATCCTGGCGTCGCTCCCACTCCTTCTCGGTGTGTTCAATCGCTTTGTCCTCGTGCTTGTACTTGGACCGCGCCCTATCCAGGTGTTCCTTCTGGATTTCTCTATTGGTGAGATGCTCCTCAGCAGCTTGGCGGCGGGCCTGGGCGTACTGCGTCTTCCCAATCGAAGCCCCGTCCTTGGTCTTGATATGGTCTAAGACATCACCGTAGACCCGCTTCCCTGTTGAAATCATCTTGGTGGTAATCGTGTCGATGAGGATCTGACTCCCCTTCGACGCGAGCATGCCATTCTTCACGGCCCCTTTGTCCGGGTCGTAGAGAACTGCATCAGTTTCAGCAGCAGCCTGCTTGATGTAGAAGTCGATAATATCGTCAGAGTCGTTCGGGTGGATCTGGCTGAGGTTCCGTTCAAGTGCGTTCTCAATCCGCACCGTGGCCAGAGCTTCGTATTCCTTCTCCTGCTCTGCAACCCGATACGCCACGTGAGTCTTCATCATGGCTCCGAACGCTTGCTCTGCTTTCTTACCGAAGACCTCGTGCATGTCCAGCGGAGAGTAAAGATCCTTGTCGCCGTTCTTCAGGTTCTCCTGTACGAACTTCGTGCGAGCATCGTTCAGGAACTTCTGCATCACGGCGGGGTTGTTGCTCTGACGGGCTTCCGCACCAGCCTCTCCGTAGAAGTCTGTGTGGACCTGCGAGTAGAACATCTCCCCGTGTTGATCTAGGGACGCCCGCTGGAGACCACGCACATAGTAAGGGCTGAGGCCTTCAGGGATCTGCCCCGACTTGATGATGGCGTTCCACTTCTCCCGATTGGGGCCGAAGAAATCACTCTTCGCCTTGGCGTACTCTTCTTCACTGATTTGCGTCTGTGCCATGTCCGTCGCCCGGAGCAGGCTCGGCTCAAGCTTCCCCAGAGCATCGGAAAGTTGCATCATCGGATTGACCTGAGGCGGTCTGCCGATCTCCGACACACCCGGGCGCATGTAGCTGTCGAGGAATCGCGGCTCTGCGGCAGGAGCGACCTCAGGAAGATTCCCGAGGTCGTTCACCACCAGTCTTTGCTTCTCAGCCATTAGTCAACTTTCCTGTTCTTGTTGTAGAGCATTCCGGCCGACAATCCCGTTTGCGCGACTTGCAACAACGGGCCGGCATAGTCCACCGGGGCCACCGGAGCCGGTTGATACGGCTGAATCGACATCCTCCGTGCCTCGGCTTCCTGGTAGTAGCCCTTGGTGGCCCTCGAGGTCTGCTGTTGCGCGTTGATCAGATTCATTTCGTTCCGGTATGAGAACATGGCTTCCTGTCTGTCGAAGTCTTCCAGCAAGCCTGTTAGGGACACCCCGTAGACACCGGCTTCTGCGGACGACGCGATAGCAGTGCCCTTGGCTTCCATAGCCTTTCGGGACTGGTCGAAGTTTTTCATGGCGACAGCTTCGCGGGTTTCTGCAAGGCGTGTGTTCGCCGCGTTGGCCTGGTCAAGGTAAGCCCGCGTAGCCAAGTCGCGGTTCTGGTGCATCTGCTTTTTGTTGGCGTCGGAGAGTCTCTGTTGGTGGTCTTCTTGGGCACTCTTGTTGACTTGCTGCCCATACATTGACATCCCGGCACCAGCTAAGGAGACAACCAAAGAGGCCGCTGCGCCATAGGTGGCCAGAAACCCGGCCGTAGCGGTGGCCGCAGTGGACACCGCAGAGCCAACTGAGGCCATCACTGCGGGGAGTGCTGCGATAAGAGGAGGACACATAGGGTTATTTCACCTTCACAAATTCCAAGAAGGGTCGCTTCTCAACCCCATACTCGGGGTGACGGTTAATAAACGTGAAGCCCATCCACTGGAGCCAGCGGATGTGTACGCGGTTGCGCTCGTCTACATAATTCCAGAGGAGAGGGCGGTATCGATGGAGGGCGTCCAGATACTGCTTCCCCTCCACCAGAAATTGCCGCCGTAGCGGGGGCTTGGTAAGGGCGTCGGAGCCAACGAGCCACACGGCAGCGGAGAGATCGCAGGTGGGGACTGCCCCAAATAGTCCGACCACTTCATCGTCGTCGGTGCAGATGGTGCAGAGGATTCCGCCAACAACGTGGGAAATCGTTCTTGTAAGAGGCACTCCAAACGCTGCTTGAATCTCTCGTTGATCGGCTTCTCGGAGACGTGGTTCAAGATCTTCCGCATCTCCAGGCTCGTAGGCTCTGACATATCCCAAGTTACCCCCTCCGACTCCTTGCGTGGTACATCCCTTCCCACTCTGCGCTCAAGAGGCGCATGGGGAGAAAGCTGTTCGTGGACACTTTAATTGTGACCTTGGTGTTTTCTGCCATGACCGGAAAGCGGAACTCTCCGGTGGCCAGGGCAACCGCCCCGAGCAGGTTGGAGCCAGCCCCTAAGACACGTCCTGTGAAGACGCTGTCGAATGGGTCGCGGTACTGCACATACGAACTTGGATCGCGGTGATCCTGCGTGACGGTGACAGTGAACGTGCCGGTGTCGGCATAGGAGATCGTACACGTCCTGATCTGTAGGCGACCCGCCGTGATGATTGTGGAGCCGCCGTTCCGACCTTCTTGACGCATGAAGAACTTGCTGAAGGTGTATGTGCGTGTGTAGACCTTCCCGATGTACACCTGTGTCGCGGTCTTATCCCCCGACACCGACAGCGTGGTTGAGGTCTGCCCGGTGAGAGTGAGCACTTGGCCTGCGCCGGTTCCCCTGGTGACAATGCTCCACGTGCCGGGAGTTTCTTCAATGGCGTACGGGAGTGTCCAGGTGGTGGTATTCGACCCCGCGTTGTAGACCACCGATACCGCTTGTGCTTCGGTGATGCGACGGTCGTAGTGCGTGACGAAGTTCACCCCGGCGTCTGTCGTCCCCGGTGCGTAGTTAGACTTCTCGAGGTAGACACCATCGGAGCGTTGGATGACGATATAGAAGATACTCTCAATAAAGTCCCCGCCAAGAATTTTGACGGTAGCATCCCCAAAGGACATCTCCTTCCACGCCGACTGGAGCTTCTCGTCGCCGGCATAAAAGTACTTGTACATGTACAGGTAGTTGAATGCCCCCGAGGTCAAGGCGATGAGCACGTTCTCGGTGGTGCTGGTGATCAGCTTATGTACACCGGCAGGAATATACTTAGGCACCTGCGCGGTGATGTCGACGGCGTCTTTCACTGCCGTCGTAGCGTCGACGAAATACTCGCGGAGACCGGCGTACTGCCCCCGGGGGAATACGAAGTAGACGTTCTTCCCTGATCCGACCGGATGGCACAGGGACGAACTTTCGAATTCCGTCGTGGGGTCAACCTGGAGGGTTTTTGCGGAGACAATGGGCGTCCCCTGTGCGATGAATTGCGTCTGATCGGAGAGCAGGACCATCTTCTCGTCGAAGGTGACTGCGCTTCGAAGGATCGGCACCTTCGTGTGGGACACTTGGTAGTCAATCGGATCGTCGTCGACTACGGTCGTCACGGTCGTCGGCCAGAAGTTGAAGTACCGTCCGACACCCGACATGATGATGCTATCCTGGGAGAGGAACCCAAGACGGTTCTTCCAGAAGAAGACATCGTTGATGGTATTGCCAATGAACGTCGGCGGGATAACCGTGTCGGCATCCCCGACTGTCAGGAGATCCCAGTCCACATTCTGGAAGGTGAACGTGCCGTCTCCATTGCGGATCAGGGTATGCACCATATTGGTCGGGCTAATGGTGGCTTGCACCCCCATCCCGACACACTCTTCCCAGGCTCCTTCCCCGAAGGTTTCCCCCGAGGTAGATGGCACGAACTTCACATGGAAATCATCGGAGGCATTCGAACTGTCCCCGACGATTCTAATCTGGAAGTCCGTAGGAGCCATCGTTGGCAGTGCTGCGAAGTTCGGTGTGGAGTCTTTGAAGGCGAAGAGGGAGTCTCCACCCTGACCGTCGCTGACGGTGAGTTTGAAATCTCCCGAGACTTTCTGGATGTGCACAACGGAGCCATTGCGCGTGATGGTGTAGTTTGCACCGGCCCACGTAGCGAGGTCGGAGCGCAACTCCTCGGCAATCACATCGGTGGCAATGTCGGTGACGACGGTGCTCGATGTCAGCTTGAGTGCCCGCTCAACACCATCGATGAAGACCCTATAGTTGGTTCCGTAGGCACCCTGGCGGACGAAGATCAGACCTTCCTTGAGCCGGGTCGGTGTGACAGCGGCATCGAGAGCCGGGATCTTCTCAGTGTTCAGGATGAAGGTGTAATCCGCTACCGTGATGGCCTTGATGGATGTCCTCGGAGTCGTGGTGTTCAGGTACGTCTTACCATCGGGGAAGGTGACTGTCTTCTCCACACCGTCGAGGGTGTGCACGGTGAGGTCTCCGTTGCGGATCAGGACGACGTATCGCTCTGTAGCCCTACGGTTGATGATATGCGCGTGGGCGTTCCCGATGTCCCCTGTGTAAATGCGGGCAATGTGCTCAGTCGGCGGGCGATCCTTCAACCCTTCTACAACGGAGGAGTAGAGATTCTCCTGGTCTTCGGCTTGGGTGGACAGGCGGATAGAATCGGGCTGCTGCGAGACCCCGTTGACCAGGGTTGGGATAGTTTTACTGACGAGCATTAGTGTCTCCGATAGCGGTACAGCCGAGCCATCCTGTGGTTGTTGAAGATGTTGTGATTTGCGGCATCAGAGTCGGCACTCTTCAGTTCTGCGAGGGCGATGAGTTCGTCCCGTGATGCTGATTGGTCTAACTCGGGTGCGCCAACAAGACGGGCCTGGAAGATCCTGGCGGCTCGGTGCATGATGTACTGACGCGCCTGCTCTGGGAGTTCGATCCAGTCCAGCAGGTAGGTCAGGTCGAGCTTCGGGGCCTGTGTGAAGACGTAGGTCTGTGTCTTGGCGTTGTAGAGCCTGACTCCTCGCTGCACCAAAATGATGTCCGGGTTGGCGTAGGTCAGGTCAGCGCGGACGACGTTTGTGGCTAAGACGATGTTGTTACTGCCGTCCAAAGTGCTCTGCACTCCATAGTCGATGTTGAACCACCAACCGAGTGAGAGGACTTTGCGGCGGACTTCTTTGAGGATCGCAACGGCAGTACTCACGTCAGCCGGGAGTGTGCCACTGAGACTATTGATCGGGGCTTCCCCAATCGTACCGAGCATGACGTTGACGGCTTCAAGTTCCGTCGTGAGTGTATCGGCCATTTGTGATTTCCTTTATTAGGGATAAAAATGGGGACACCCCAGAATCTCTAGGATGTCCCCATGTGGCTTACGCCTTCTTCAACTCAACTGCCGCTTCCGGACGAAGGATACCGTGTCCCATGGCATACTTCGCCACGAACAGGGTGCCCTGCCGACGAATGTCGTATTCCGACTCCATCGCCAGGTCCAGAAGTTTCACCGTCCCGACTGCGGTCTTGTGAGTGACCACCGCCACGCTGTTGGTGAAATCAGCATGGTAGGTGTTGTTGGGAGCCGGCGAGTCAGCGGAGATGTTGCTCTGCGGGAAGTGGTTGGACTTCTTGATGACAATGTTGTCGATCTTGAAGACCTGTCCGCTCGCAAAGTTTCCGTTGTCGAAGCTGGGATTCCAGTCACGATTGATGGACTTGCTGGACTGCACCAGGAGGTTGTAGTGCTTCGGGCGCAGATAGCAGAAGCGATCCGTTTCCGGAATGTCCTTCTCGTCCAGTGCCTGACCGGCATCGTAGATACCCTGCGCGAGCGTGTCGGCAGTCGTATCGTAGGCTGCGTTGGTCAACTGCGTTCCGCCGAACCCACCGGAGATGGTGGCCGCAGCGCGGGCCGCAAGAACGCTCAACTGCAAGAGTTGCTTGTCACCCTTGTACGCCAGTGCACGACCCAACTCCTGGGAGTAGATCGACCGCACGTCGTAGTGGTTCATCGCCTCGTCGATATTGGCGAGGAACGCGTGTGCAATGAGCAGCGAGTCAATGTTGATGACGCGCTCATTGTGGCTGATCGCAGCCCCGACGATTTCGGTACCGGGTACATGGTACTCAGCAGCCGCTTTCCAGGTAGCCGGGAAGCTGGCAGACTTTCCTTCGGAGATGGTACGGACCAAGTGAGTTGCCTCACCGCCGTTACCGTTGAACATGATGCTGGCTTCCTCAAACGCCGTGAGGACTTCGCCAGAGAATACTTTCAGAAACAGCGCAAGAGCGTCCCCGGCCGCGTTAGCTTGGCCAAGACGCGAAACAGTAGCATTCGCCATGGTAGGTAATTCACCTTAATGTGGTGGGATGTGGAACAGGTGGGAGTCACGACAGTGGCATCAGACTTCTCAGCGAGGTTGTCCAGGGTTGTCCTCCCGCAGGAGGGCCAAGGGCCAGGTGATTGGAATGAGTTCACTGGATTCCCGAGTGCCCCTAACAAGGGGTCACAATGGGAGAGGTAGGAGAAGGCCGCGTGTGACAGAATGTGAGGAGGAGGGCACACTCCATCACACGCGCTTCTATTGCCGGGATGACGCTCCGGCAGACGAATCAGCGTCCGCGATAGCCACAGATGTCAGCCAACTTTTGGTTGTGCTGCACGATCTTCCACAAGTCGGCCCTTACAGGCTCAGGGAGCGGACCATCTTTTTGGAGCCAGATTTTTGTGGCGTCCGAGAAAAGAATTGGTTGACTCCACTCGCAGGGATCGGCGGATAACGGGGACGGCGACTTACAAGCTCCCAATGACAGAGTTGTCATCAGGAGGCACAGGACGACCATCGACTTCATGGGCTTTTCGTTTTTCCTGATCACGTTTCTGTCGCAGTTCGATAAGAAGCTGGATGCGACCCTGCTCCCGTTGCCGGTGGGCCTCGATCACATCCAGCACTTTGTCAATAATCGAAACCAGCGTGGAGAAAGTTTTGAGCCACGCCGCGATTCCCATTACTTGACCTCTGGCTCGACCTTCTCAGCGAGGGTCTCACCGGGGAGCAGCTTGGCGCGGTAGCTCCAAATACCAGCTACTCGCTCCAGCCACTTATACGCCTTCCCCACGAACTCATCGTCCTTGGGAGTGGGCGTTAGGTTGACGACCACCTGTGCCAGTGACATCACGGCAAAGGCTGATCCGAAGATCACCGCTTGTCCATGATCAGAACTGGCATAGGCGATAATTGCAGAAAGATCCATTTGAGTAGTTCCTTCAGGGTTAGAATTCAGACCGTTTGATTTTCTCCAGCACGTCACTACGGTAGCCCGCGTCCTTTTTATACCGGGGATCACGCATCGCTGCGGTGATTTCCGATTGAGAGCGGAACACGTCCCCCGATGGCTGGGTATTACCATGGCCACCCAAGAGATTCGGGGCAGTCCCATTGGCTTTAACAAATCGCTGATGGGCTGCTTCGACCGCTGCCTTCATCACGAATTTGTTTCCACTGGAGACTGCTTTGTTGTAGTCAGCCACTTCTTCCGGGGGCAGGTTGTTGGCCATCCACTCGGTCATCGTGGCGTACTCTGCCTCACCACCGGCGATCTTCTTCATCTCGGTGGCCTGGGCGACTCCCTCAGCTTGTTCAGCCTGAAGTCCCCGGATGTATGCTGAGACCATCACCTTCGGGTATCCGGCCTTGGCCAACTCCCCATAGGATGCCTCAGAGAGGTTGCCCTGAGCCAACTCCGTCTGGTACTTCGTGGCTTGCTCAGGCGTCACCCCAGGGATTGAGATCACGTCACCCTGAGGCTGTTCCTCTTTGGGCTTCTCCTCTGGCTTCGGGGGCTGTTCCTCTTTGGGTTTCTCCTCTGGCTTCGGTGGCACGGGCAATTCACTGGCCGGCTTGGTCCGGTTCTTTTCCAGTTCAGCGTAGGACTTGGCTAGTCCTTCGTAATCCGGCTTACCGTCTTTCCAGAATTTCTCCGGAAGGTAATCCGGACGTGTACCCTGTGGGGTGGACGGCGGACGCTCACCTTTAACAGGGGCGTCCGGTCCAGTAATCACGGGGGCAATTTGTACGCGTGTGATGTCACCCATTCTCTGTTCTCCTCCTACTCTGATTAGTTATTGGTGCGAGTCGTAGTACCAGTGAGCGTCACGTCTTTCTTGATCGGATCGATCAACGGTACGCGAAGGAACGTCGGTTCGAAGCCCGTCGCTAAGACAGACACGATCACTTCATCCGACACTCCGTCCGGCGCAAACGCGGCATCCGGTACATCCAAACGAACCAACCCGGGCATGTTCGTCGCATCCACCTGTACGAGACCACCGGATGTCCATGCACCCGTGACGGTTTGCGTAACCGGCGTGATAGCCACCCGAGCAGCCCGTTTCAGGGCATAGGAGACCACGATACCAGCGGTGTTGAATGCTAGAGCCGGCTTCGGTTGGAACGGCGTGGCCGAGTCATGCACCATGAAGTACAGGGAGACCTTCGTGGAGCCAGTCGGGACGGGACGCATTTCTTGGACTGCCATGTTATTTGTAATCCTTTCGAACAGTACCATCCGTGAAGGTGTACTGGTTGTAGGTGGGTTGGGAATCGAGGGCGGCTCCAATGATGCCTTGTGTAATCACCGGAGGAACCAACTCGATCTCTTTGGTTTCAGCGTGGGCACCCGTCGCAGTGATGGTCACTTCGACCTTCGTGACACCTGCTTCGTAGATGAACGCAGCATCGGGGCAGTCGAAGCGATACAGTCCAGGGTTGTTCACTGAGTCGACCTCGACCCAGCCCCCGGAGGAGAACGCAGCCTGTGCGTTGACTGCCAAATCCCATAGTGAGATCTCCTTAAATAAGCGAACTGCGTAGCGGACGTGTGCGCGGGCTTGGTGCCCCATCATCAAACTGGTCAAACACAGGAAACAGAAACGCAGTCATGGTAGTCGTGTCGGTCCATGCTCCCGCATCGGTACGTTCGGTATAATGGAAACTTGACCCCCCCATGCCGAGTGCGTCCAGTACGCCTGCGGCAAATACATTGGCGTCATACAGCAGATAGTTACTAGTCGTGGTTGTAGGTTTCACCACGAGGCGATAGATCGTCCCAGCTTGTAACACTACCGGACTGCCAAACAGATACCGCCGCCACCGTCCTGCTGCACATGCACTCACATTGACTGATTGCGATGCCAGAGACGTACTTGCTGCGTCATAAAGCACCACATCAAAGTTAGCAGCATCGTCGATATTCCGCACGTATGTCTCAAACCCACTAATGCGTACCCTAAACGGCAGGCTGAAGCGGATGCCACGTTCGTGTGCGTGGCAGACGCAATCAAGGTGCCTGGTGAGCCTTCGTTGACATACCCCTGGCGTAGCTGCACGGTGATGTCGATCTGATCGCCGCTGGCAGAATCCTTTCCGTAGCGATACCGCACCACATGCCCGGTCGATGACACGGGATCGGTTACAGCGGTGAGGGCGCAGACATACACATCGTTGGTCGGGGTCAGGACGGTACGGATGAAGTCCGCATCATCGGAAGCCACTTCGTCAATCTGATCAAAGATGTCAACGGTAGTCCCGTCGTCCTCTTCCCAGTTGTCTCGAAGCGTGTCTGCGCTTGGACGTGCAAACTGTGCCATTTACTTTGCCCTCGCTTTTCTTGTCACCTTCCACCCTTCATGAGTGGAGTACGAAATCACACGACCGAAGAACCGAAACTTAAATCCAAAGAACGGTGTGAACCGAATGTACGACTCACCCCGCCCGATAGCTCTAACGCGTTGACTTTTCCAATTATCCAACATTGGGTTGTGGAGACGCGGCGGGTTGCCCCTGACCGGCCTTCATTCCTTCCGTCACCAGCTTGCCCATGGTGCTGATCCCTTGTGGACCTAGCTGCTGCATCATGGCCTGCTGTTGCTGCTGTTGTTCTTGTGCCTGTAATTCTTCCTGTGTCGGGACCAGTCCCTTGGTGTCAATCCCATCAGCAGCGGCCAATCGTTCTGCGAACTCAAGCTTGTTGATCATGGTCGCAGCGATCTCCGGCCCGAAGGCTTGATTCAACGTCATACCGTAGGCCACAAGCTTCTGCCGGTCATTGCCTCGGCCGAGGGCTTCGACGCCCGTCACGATAGTGGGGTTAACGACACCCTTCGGAAGCTGCGGAAGCCTACGGGCCTTCTGCATCTTGGTGATCTTGAGTTGCACATAGGGCAGTTGGAACTCCTGTGCGAAGAGGGTGTAGAAACCACCCAACGTCGTCTCCAACTCCTGCGCCATGTACCGGATCTCTTCAGCGGTGACGCGCTCGGCATCTCTCTGAACGGACTGCGCCATGAGAAACGCACGGGTCAATCGGGCTTCAATCGTTTGCGCCCGTGTTTCCGCCGTGGAAAAATCATGGAACTTGTCGGCCTGTAACGTGCTGACTTCATCCGCCATCCCGGTGATGATGTCCCCGTTGTTGCTTTCCGCCAGGTCTTTCTGCCGGGTGACCCCGTTCGGGTTAACCAGGAAGAGGAGCTTGGCAGCGGCACGGGCACCTTCTATGAGGGCTTGAGACAAGTCTTCCAGCGCACGAAGGTCTCCGAGGTATTCCTCGATGTACCCTCGGCCGTAATCCTCACCGTCGATACGAGTGAACCGGAGGGCCAGCCACGGGCACTTGTCCAGTGGGTACGTGCCCCGCGTGTCCTCCACCGCGATCCCGCACACTTCTTGATACACGTCCCAATTCGTCTCAGTGCGCTTGATTCTGGTATACAGGTCGACGGTCTTTTTGTCGGCGTACTTTTTATCCTTGTCGATTTGCGAGCGGATCGCCTCAGGGAGCAACACTCGGTCAATCGCCTCGAGTGCAATGATTTCGAGTGCGTTGCCTGAGGGGTCTCTGCTCACGACATAGTTGTTCAGGTTGTAGACGCGTAGCCCCAGGGGGCTTTCATGAATGAGGGCGTTCCCTGCCAGCAGCAGGTGCTTGATCATTTCAAAGATCGCCGCCCGGTCCCCAGACATCTCGATCTCTTTCATCACCGCCCGCTCAAACTTGGCGAGCGCGGTCTCCAGCTTCGTCTTCTGCCGCTCGTCCACCTGATACTGATCTAGCAGGATCTCATCGATCTGCATGCGGAACATCGGGGTGTTCGGTGGAAAGCCCGTCATGAGGAGCTTGGCAGCGAGATTCTTCAGCCCATCTGCGCCGACACTCTGCCAGGGCGTCGGGAGCTTTGTGGCCGGCGTATGCCCTTGTCGAGGTAGGAGCGACGGAATCGTGACTTCAGCGCAATCCCACGCCCGATCTAGGAACGGCTGTCGAAACGTCTTGAGCGATCCATAGCGGTTCTCCGCAGTATCCACGGGAGATTGCACTGTGTTGTTCACGTTGGGTTGTTATCCTGGGATGTTAAGGCCGGAGCCAGTGGAGTCAGTGCCCCCGAGGGGAACCGACAGGGAGAGTCTGGATTTCTTCGCACCGATGGACTTGGCGAGGAAGTTCTTAATGGACACACTCGACCGCTTATCACCCACCATCAGACTGTTCGCCGTATCATTAGGCAATGGAGGCGGGGGCGGCGGGGGCGGGGGTAGTTCCGGAGGGGCAGGCATCTTAGGG
>JAAOEI010000049.1_pt1 | contig 41506 bp, 66 predicted proteins | sample 7059261 | NCBI WGS metagenome assembly JAAOEI01 (sample SAMN14008812, study PRJNA610033) | viral metagenome | isolation source: viral particles filtered from seawater | place: China: Hangzhou Bay, Yangshan Deep Water Harbour | collected 2017-10-31 | reverse complement strand
GTAGCCGCGTCCCTAGGCCCTCGAGATTTGACCCCCTCCCCCCTCGCATGTGCGAGAAGGCTAGGCCGCATCAATCTCGCGGGTGCGTGGTCGTGGTGTGTTCCGCGCGATGTGTCGCGCTCTCAATCGCTCGAGCGGGCCGCGTCGCCATCACATCGCGAGCGCGGCCCTTTCGGGCGGGGTTTATCGAAGGTCACTTCGGGGTAGCTATCTCTTGAGCATCCGCTCGGCTCTCGCCTTCGCGGTCTTGGTGGTGTGACACGATCCGCACAACAGCATCACGTTGGTACGGTCGAGAGCGGCGCCGCCGTCTCGTAGCTCCTTGATGTGGTCACCGAAGATGCGCGTTTGTGTGCGACCACAACGCTCGCACTTCTCGCCACGCTCGCGCTTGATGCTCACCATGAGCTCAAGCCACTCCTTCGATGTGTAGAACGGCTCGACCACCTTCGGCATCGCCTTCACGGTGCGCGTGTCGATGGTGCGCAATAGCGGCTTCATCATCCGCATAGCGTCACCGTGTTGAGTTGGCCATCCGCCACCAATGCGGACCTGAGGACCCTTGAAGCCACCGGCATCGAAGGGAGGGATTCGAACCCAATTCGTCTTACCGAAGCTCGGCCAGCGAGGCGGAGTCGAACCGCACCACTTCGAATAGAAAGCCCGCCGCGTCGGGTGACGGGCGGGCGGATTTGTAGGTCGGCGAATTTCTACATTGTTGCCTCCCAAACTTCAATAGCCCAAAAACCCGGCAATTGCTGATAAACCGCGCCTCAAACGGGTGAAGGCATAGGCCCCCGGATGTGCGCGGCGATGGGAGCGCAGATTCAGCCAATCACCCACAGTCCAATCCTCGATGACCACCGACCTGACGACGCCTTGGCAACGAGGCGGCACGACGCGCATGAGGTGCACGAATGCCACCGCTGCGTCGAGCCTCTTGGCCACCACGCCGTCGATGTTCGAGCTCGTTTGCACCCTCACCGGGTCATAGCCGGCGGTCATCCTGGCGTTGCTCTCGGCTTCGCACCACAACTCCCACACCGCGTTCGCCGCCTTCCATTCTCGCTCGCTGATGTGGTGGTGCGCGCGATAGCGGTCGATCACCCGCTGCGTCACGATGCGTTTGGGGAACGAAGAGTCCGGCGATGAGCGTAACTCTTTGGGCGCCACCTCGATCGTGTGGCCACGTGCGGCGAACGGCGACACGTCAAAACGACCCGATGCGTCTGCGCCAGGATCGACCAACCGGCGCGACGCTTCACGCTGGCGTATCGAGCGAGACTTGCGGCGCCGGGCCATGTTCAACCCTGCCGCTTGCCGTACAGTCGCCGCGCCTCGCTCTCGATGATCTCGCGCGACTGCCATGGCATTGATGCGAGTTGGTCGCGCGTGAAGAAGACGCCGCGGTTTGCGTGGTGCACGTCTTCGGCATAGCGGGCGATGACGGCCGGGTCGGTCGGCGCCTCGGCGGTCTTCCCGCTCAAGCTCGAGCGGATGCGGTGCTCGCGGTATCGGTTGCTCATCGGCTCACTCCGGTATTTCGTCAGGCATCGGCGGCTCATCGCGCCGCTCTTGGTAAAGCGGTTGACCGGCAATCCACGGCTCGGGCTCCACGTCGGTGGCCTGCTTCCGGCCGGAGTGCGGCGAACGTCTCGGCATCGGCGGCGGCAACACGGCCGGCGTCGCCGTGCCAAATTGTTCGAGGTCCGGTTCGCGGCTCTCGTGCGCCGCCAGCCACCGCTCGCTCTCGATCGCCTGCGCCCTGAGTTTGTCGTGGATCATGCCGCCCTTGAATTTGTGGAAGCGCGCGACGGCCGCGCGATGGCGCGTTTCATCCGATTCGGGTTTGAACGCCTCGCGAGGGTTCGGCGCGTTGGCGGCCGCGATCAGCCGTTCAATCCGGTGCGCCTGCTGTTTCCGAAGCTCGAGCGCCGGCCTGGCGTGCTTCATCAACTCGGCGATGGCCGGAAAGAACTTGCTCTCCATCGCGTGCGCGTCGCACGCCTTCGAAATGATATCGGCCGGCACGTGAGCCATGAGCCGCTGAAATTCCGCCATCTGCGCGGTGAGGTAGGCTTGCTGCTTGCGGTTGATGGTCTCTTCGTCGTCGTCGGGATCGTGCATCACCGCGAGCGTGGGCTGCACCGTCGTGAGCAAGAGCGGCGTGATGGCCTTGGCAACGCCGCTCGCTCCCGCCGGCATGAGCTTGGCGGTGATGAAGGCTCGCGCCTGATCGAGTATCTCCGGCAGGATGCGATGCTCCGGCGGCCGCCACGTTCCTGGCGCCAACTCCATCCGGCCATGCACCTCGCGCTCAATCATCGGAGGTTCCGCTATCGCTAGCTCGACTGAGGACGGCAGCGAGGTTGGCGGTTGTGCGGAGGGAGGAGGGTTTCGGCCTCCCTTCGTTGCGAGGGCCTTGGCCATTGACGCGCTCCTTGATGGCGGCCGTTACCCATTCGATTGCGTCGATGGGTCCGTGCCGTTGTGCGGCTCCTAGAATTTCGATGAGGTTGGCGTCGGTCTTGGCGTCGCGTCGCCACTTGCCGAGGAGCGATCGACAATCGCGCTCCGGCTTGCCGGTCGCCTGCATGAGCCACCGAAGGCCCTGGCGGAAAATCACCGCCGCCGGATCGACCACCACCGGCTCGCTCGCTGGCGGCGCGCTGGCGCCGTTCTCCGAAGGAGAACGTTCTTCTTCTGGTGGTTGATGGTTGATGGTTGATGGTTGGCTCGAGCTGCGCGGGGTAGCGCCCGCTTGATCTAACTCATTGATATTGGCCGAAACGTCCGAATTCTCGCCCTCGCCTCGCCCGTCCCTCGCCTGTCCCTCGCCCTCGCCTCGCCCGTCCCTCGCCTGTCCCTCGGCCTTCTCTCGCCGTTTTCGGGCGCTCTCCTCGGCCGCCTCGCGGGCCTGGTCGATGCGCTTTGTGGCGTGCCCGAGCTCCCGCTCGGCCCGGCCATTGGTGATGTGCTGGCGGCCATCGAGGTCGACCAACCGGAGCTTGCCGAGCTCGAACAATCGCTCCCGCACCTTGCGCCATGTCCGCACGTGGCAACCGAGCGCGCGGGCCAACCACGCCTCATCATCGAGCACCGGGCCGCCGCGTGAGTAGATGAGGCTGCACGCCTTCCAGTAAGCGCCCGTCTCCTCAAGCGTGAGGTCGGTGGTGCCGGCCAAGAATTCATCGGGCGAGAAGTCGACGCGACGGATTTTGCTCATTCTGCCGCCACCGTCGTGAACATGCCGCCATCTTTCTCGATGCGCTTGCGCGCTATCTCCCTATATTCCGGGTTGAGTTCGATGAGGATGGCCGAGCGGCCGAGTCGATCCGCGACAAGGCCGGTTGTACCGGCCCCGCCGAACGGGTCCAACACCGTGCCGCCCTTGGGGCAACCGGCCTTGATAAGCGGCTCGATGAGCTTGGGCGGGAACGTCGCGAAATGCGCATCGCGGAACGGCTGCGGCGGCACGTCGATGCCGAGCGGCAAGCCATCGGCGTCGGTGATGAGTCCGTGCGGGCCGGCGATGCTCTCAAAGAACAAGTCGGCGTTGCGGAAATTCCGGTCGCCGCGGGCCACATCGTCGAGTCCCGATTGGTCGCACGAGGTGGTGTGCGGTGAATGTCGAGGAGTTGTGCCTCGTCGGCGATCGCCGCGCGACCCGTTGAGCGTCGCGCCATCGTTGGCGCTGGAGTGACGCCGAAACTCCGCCGAGGTATCACCGCCGAACTTGCCCTCATCGCGCCGCTCGCCCTCCGGCACGTTGCCGCCGAGCGTGTGACGGCCGTATGTGCTCCGGCCTCGGTTCTGTCCCCTGGCCGCGTGTTCAATAGTGCTATGCCGTTCACCGTCGACCTCGGCATCCCATCCGCTCGGCACGGCCTTGAACGATTGCCGTTGCACGGCCTTCATCACCTTGGTGCCACCGTGCGCCCGCTCGCTTCCGGCTTGGTGGTCGGTGCCTTGCGCTAGGCGCGGAATACTCGACGGCGCCATGGCCTTGCGCACCGCGTCGGCGTCGTACCAGTAATCGAAGCCCTCCCACATCGACACGCGCGCCCACATGCGGCGGCCATCTGGCAATTTGGCGGCCTGCCACTCCGGCGGCTCGGCGACGAAGAGTTCGCGCGTATCGAGACGGCGCCAACGATATTCCGCCGGCGGCTTCACGTTGCGCCATTCGCGGGTTTCGAGATGACGCCACCAAAGCCGGCGGTTCCCGTTCTTGGCGAACATGAAAAAGAACTCGGTGGCCGAGGCCGCGCGGTCGGTGATGCTCTCGGGCATTGAATTGCGCTTCACCCAAGGGAAGCGAGAGCGCACCCACCAACCGGCATCCTGCATCGCGAGCACGAAGCGCTCGGGGATGAGGCACAAATCCTTTTCCTTGATGCCGCCCACCGCGTTGCTGAAAGGCTTGTCCCGGAAGGCGCGGTCATCCGAGCCATCAGCCTTATATTGCGCCGCCTTCCGGCCATTCATCGCGCCGGCGTAACTGTCGCCATAGTTGACGAAGCACACGCCGTCGTCGCGGAGCACCCTCCGCACCTCATCGAAGACGGCGACCATGGCCGCAACGTGTTCTTGCGGCGTCGGCTCCAATCCTAGTTGACTATCGACGCGAATGGCCCCGCACTTGCCGCACTTGCCGCACTTGCCGCACTTGCCGGCCTTCACGCCGTTCACCAACTGTGGCCCGTTGGTTGCCGCCGATCCGGCCAGCATTGCGCGGTCTTCATTTCGGCCGTCGCGCATCGTCGGGCTACGGTGGTCGCACGCGGGATCTCCACCTTGCCAAGTCGCGGTGCCGTAATCGCGGAGCGCCCAATAGGGAGGCGAGGTCACGACGCAATTCACGCTCGCATCCGGGATCTCGCGGAGTTTCGCGTGCACGTCGCCTAGGAGGATACGCACGCTCATGCGGATACCCGTTCAAATAGTTTCTTTGGCTGGGTCGGGTGGTTGTCGATGCGCCGGCGGCCGCCGCGGTCCCACGTGCCGCCGCGGGTTTCGTGAATGAAGGTCCAACCCGCCGCGATGAGCGACGTGCCAGGCTCTCTTTGCAGGATGTAAGTCCCGATACGCCGCCAACCGATAGCGAAGGCTGCCCGAGCGGCCGCGCCGTACAGGAAGGAGCACGCATTCGCCGTCCCATCGGTGCAAAGCCGGGTGACCTCGACCGTGCGCCCATCCTGCCGAGCTCGCGCAACAGGCCGGCCAACGATCACCACGCCACAAACGAAGTCGCCATCGCGAAGCGCGCACACACTGAAACGATGGTTGAGCACGGGCAAGTGATGGCGATGGAGTGCTGCCACGTAGGCATTGGCATCCTTGAGCTCGATGGCCGCATGGCGTAGACGCGCGCTCACGCCCGCCCCCGCATCAACGCGGCCGCCAACACGAGGTCGAATTCATCCTCCGGCTCCGCCCACCGCTCGCCGGTGATGAGCGCCAGGAGCCGGAGCGCGGCCAGGGCGGCAAAGTAGGAGGCGCGTTGGTCGCTAGCGAATGAGCGCGTCATTTTCCGCCCTCGCGCGTGATCCGCTCCACCATGTCGATGCGCTCGCCTATCCAGCGCATCACCGGCACGGCCATCGAGTTGCCGAGCGCCTTGTAACGCGGGCCATCCGGGTCTTTGACCCGCCAGGTATTTCCGCGCTGTCGCAGCGGCATACCGAGCGCGCGCAATTCCTCGAGGTCTTCGCCTTCGTCCACGTCGCGCCAGCCGCCATTCGAGACGCCGGGAATTCGGGTGTAATCGTCGGGGAAGCCTTGGAGCCGCTCACACTCTCTCGGCGTGAGGCGCCGCACCGCAGTGCTTGACGCCAGGTAGGTTTGCTGTTGAGCCCCGGCATCGGCAGCGAGCGCGCCCGCAATTTGACCATCGCCACCCATGCGCCGCACTTCGCTCCGGCTGTTCTGAGCGAACGCCACGGCAGGCATCACGCCGCCGTTAGCGTTGCCCTCCGTAGCGTTGCCGCTCCGTAGCGTCGGCGCGATTTCCTCGCCCAGGTCCTGGCCGTGGTCTTTGGCAGTGAAGCCGAAAGCCACATTGCTCATCCTGAAATTCTTGCTGCCCTCTCTCGTGTAGGTGCGCGCTTGGTTCGCCGCGATCGGGTCGGCCACATCGGCGAACACAAGCTTGTCTTGGTCGCCCTTGTCGGCGTCCGCGGAGAGCGGCGGAGCTAGCTCGCTCGGCGCACCGTCTTTGCCTCGGGTGAAATGTGACGCCTTGAAGGCGTGCGCGACAATCGGCGCCTCATGCAAGCACGTGAGGGATGGCTCGCCATCCCTCACGATTTCGGCGTTGGCCTGGCCGCTCGCCATGACGATGAGAGAGTCGGCGGTGTCCACTGTGGTGTCTGGCGGGCGATCGCCGCCGGTGCTGTTGCCGCCAGCCGATAATGTCGGGGCAACAGCGCTCGCCACGAGGCCGCCATCACAATCGAAATCGGTGCCTAGTCCACCACCGCCTCGAGTGCCCGCGCTAATGGTGGGGGCAACGTCTTTCCGCGTTTCCGGGCGCGGCGGAGGATTCCCTTGCAGGCTTTCGCGCTCAAAAAGAACCGCCGCGGCACGTCGCCAGTCTCCAAGGTATCCGACAACGAACACGCGCGCCCGGCGCTGGGCCACTCCGAAATATTGTGCGTCGAGAACCCGCCAGGCGCATTGATACCCGAGCTCCCCCACCGTCCCGAGGAAGGAACCAAAGTCCCGTCCGCCTCCCGAACTAAGGAGTCCAGGGACGTTTTCAAAGACGAACCAGCCGGGGCGGAGTCGATCAAGAACTCGGAGGCCGTAGAGGGCCAGGTGGCCACGCGGGTCATCCAGTCCGAGGCGCTTTCCGGCAACCGAGAAGGATTGGCAGGGTGAGCCGAACACGAGGCAGTCAATAGGTCGAGTTGCACGCACTTCCTCCCAATCCACTTTTGTCACGTCGCCTAGATTCGGAACGTCGGGGTAGTGATGCGCGAGTACCGCCGAGGGGAATTTTTCGAACTCGGCCACAAATTGGCATTTCCAGCCGAGCGGCAACCACGCAACGCTCGCGGCCTCTATTCCAGAATACAGAGAACCGAACCTCATGCGTGCACCCGCAGATAAGCGAGAGCGCGGCGACGAAATGCCGAGTCCTCGACCGCCGACAAACGGATATTGCAGCGATGGCAGAGAAGGCCGCGCACTTTGCCGGTCGCGTGATCGTGGTCGACGCATGGCCGGTTCATCGGCTCTTTGCAGATTGCGCACTTGCCGCCCTGCCGCTCGACCATGGCCGCGTGTTGATCGGCGGTCATCCTGTAGCGGCTCGAAAGGTTCATGCGTTGCTTGCGCCGCGCGTTCACGTGCTTCCCGCGCGATTCCTTTTGAGCCGCATTGGAGCAAGAGCGGCACCATGAATGCCGACCGTTCGCACGGCCTTTGTGCCGGTGGAATTCCGAGAGTGGCTTGGCCAAGCGGCACTTTGTGCACCTCATGGCGACCCGCCCCACATCAACAGCACCGCCACGCCAACCACCATGGCGACCGTGCCGAGGAGTGGCCGAGTGAAGTCCTCGCGTTCGGCCTCGCGCTTGGCGCGTCGCTCGAGGAGCCGCGTGATGATGGGCGGGTGGCGGGTCATTCTTGCACCCATCCGGCCACATTGCGGAGGCCCTTCCGCTCGGCGTAACGCCATACCTTGCCGAAGACGGTCACCACCGTGAGCTCGCCGGCCACGCGGTTCTTTATCGCCCACGCGAATGCGTCGCCGAGGTCGGTGAATTCCTCCGAGGCGCGGATATCCGGCCCGATGCCGGTTGAGGCAATCACCGTCTCGCCGGGTTTCACCGGCGGCCCATGGTGCTCGGGCCGCAACGTCGCGGGATGGCCGCGGCTCCTCATACCGGGAACCGCTCGAGCGACGTGAGCATGACCGCCCTGGCGCTCGCTTCGTTGTGGTCGGTGATGCCAGCCTCGGGGAAGCGCTTTTGCATTTCCGCAAGGATCGTCTCGCGCGCCGCCGACCGATGGCCGGTGATGTGCTTTTTCACCTTGTCCCACTCGATGCCGCGTGGCTCCGGTAGTTTCTTGAGCGCAGCCCAGCTCTTGAGGTTGCCTAGTTGCTCACCGTGCGCGTGCACGCTTTCGACGGTGTTGTTCTTGCCGATGAATGTGATGCGCTCGTAAAAAATGGCGTCGAGCGCTTCGTTGGCGTTCTGTAAATGCATAAGCGTGGCGGTGAGCCATTGGCGCATCGCCAGCAATCGGTTGCCGTCGCTCGGATTTCCGCGCCGAAGATCAAGCACGCCCGACGTGACAACCCCGCCGCGCCGTTGCAGCGCCCAACCCATTGCGTACCCTAAATCTGCGGCTAGGCGGGCCATGTTATTCGTCCGCCTGGCCCTTCTCGGCCTCATCGAGCTTGGGTTGCACCAACCATGCCCAAAGCTCCTGGCGGCTGGACTCGCGAGCGGCGACCGCCGCAGGCGATAGCTTGTCGAGACGGCGGATATCGGAAAGCGCGCCACGGTTGACGCCCGAATCCTTCTCGAGCTCGCCGATGATCTTGTTGGCCTCTTTGCCGAGCTCGGAAATCTCATCCTTGATCGCGGCGAGCCGGTCGGTCTTCGCCTTCACAATCTCGTAGCGGGATTGCGAGTTGTCGCCGCTCGGCGGCGGGGCCTGGTCGGTCATGGTCGGTGGCCTTCTTGTTAGAGGGTTTGCGAGCGACGGGCGTTGCCGGCGCCGGGCTTCGAATTACTTGCGGATGTCCTTCTTCGACCAGGCCACTCCGCGTTTGATGCGACTGACATGGCCGTGTGAAATGCCGAATGCAGAGCCAATCGAACGGTTCGAACCTCTTGCTCGGCGAATGGCCGCCACTTTTGCAAAGCTCAGTTTTGCGCGCGGGTTCTTGTCGCCATGCAGCCGCGCCTTCCTGCGCTTAATCACCATGTCGATGTGGTTCGCCGCCGGTGTGCCGATGAACAAATGGTCTGGATTTAGGCAAGAAGGGTTGTCGCAGCGATGGCAAACGAACATGCCGGCTGGAATGTCTCCGTTGGCCTCTTGCCACGCCAACCTATGAACCAACGTGCTCCGTCCCTTTACGCTGAGATGGCCGTACCCCTCAGTCGAACGGGCTCCATTCCAAACGAGACAACCGTTGTGGCCCCTGACGGAGTTAGCAGACAGGCGCATGGATATAGATGCGCTCCGAGGGGCACGCTTCCATGGCTTCATTTCCCGATCCTCTTTCGCGGTTGCGTGAGGAGCGCCTCGGCTTGGTCGAGAATGGCGCTAGCGTTCTTGATGGCGGCGACAAGGCACACCCGGCACACCGCGACGCGCCACCATCCGAAGCGGTAGACGCTCTCGAATAGGTCCGGTTGGGTGTTGAGGTCGGCGCCGAAGCCCACCCACTCGCCGGCCGACCGCCAATAGAAAGACCGTTGGCGGAGTTGCTTGTGCTCGCTCATTGGTCGAGCCCCGCCAACGCCTTCTTAGCGGCGCGGAGCTTCTCGAGGATTTGCTCGGCGTCGGCCAGGTCTTCACGGCCGGCCGCGCGGAGCAACGCCGGCGCGAGGTCGCCATCCTGCAACATGCGAACAACGATTGACCATGAGGGGCCGTTCTCGCCGCGCTTCCAATTCTCGGCGGCCCGCGTGTTGGTGCCGGCGCGATCGGCCAGCACCTTCGTCGGCCAGTTACGAAACGCATCACGCAACGCCTCGGTGGCGCTCGCCGTGGTGGCCGCCAAGGGGACTGCTGATTTTGTCAGCGGATTTCTCCGCTGATTAAGTCAGCGCACCCGTTTCCGATGAATTCGGCCAAACGAGGCACAGGACAGAGATCAACAGAACGCGCGAAAACGCGCGCATGGAAATCCAGACGCACGAAAGCGGACGCGATGAAGGGCACGGCGGCCGGCTTTGGGGAACCGGCCGCCGTGGATTTGGCCGCTCGGGGGGAGAGAAGCGGCCAGGGGGAAAGGGTGCCGTCTCTCCGGCTGCCACGCTTGGTGCCGCGTTCACATCCGGTTCTCTCCGCGAGAAAATGGCGCTGCAGGCACCGGCAACCCCGCCCACCATATCGAACGCCATCGCTGGCGAATTTCACCGAACCGCGGGAGCAGCCCCGCGCGGGACCAGCGAGCAAGACGCCCCAAGCCATTGCGTGCGCCGGTCCCGCAACCATCCTAGCGCCTCACCGTCGAGCGGAGCGGACGCACCGGAAATGCGATCGTCCACAGGAAGTAGAGGAACAACATCAACGCATCTCCCCGCCGCGACGGTGCTTGCCGTACTTGCGGCGGCAGATCGCGCGGGCCTGAGGGCGGGTGCGACGACGCTTCATGCGGCCCACCGTCATGCGGCCTTTTTGGTGCGCCGGAGCAACCGCTCGGCGCGAGCTTGGGCCTCCTTGCGCCCGCCCGCGATGTACGAGCGGATACGGTCGAGATTGGCGGTGGTGACATCGCCGCCGCCGCGCAGACGATCCATGAATTTGGTGTCGCGCATGACCCGGTTGCCGAACGTCGATTCGGAAATGTCGAGATCGCGGCAGAAATCGGAAACTTCGCGGATGAGGGATTGAACGGTGGTCATGACGGGCAAGCTAAATGAGCGATATATCCGCCGTCAAGAGGATATGTCCCTTTATACAGTTCGGACGCGTCGTGGAATGCTCGCGACATGAGCCGGCAATTGATCAACAACATCCGCGAGCGCATGAAGGCGAAGGGGTTCGCCAGCGCGACCGCCCTTTCGCTCGCCGCCGGCCTGCCGCGCACCTACGTGCGCGACATCCTGACAGAGAAGTCGAAGAACCCTACGGGCTCGCGGCTCGCCAAACTTGCGGTGGCACTCTCCTGCTCGGTCGACGATCTGACGGGAGCAGCACCGGCACCGACGATGCACAAACCGGACGCCACCGCGTTCGTCGAACCGCCAAACGCATCGCGTGTTGACACACCATCGGCACTACCGCACCGTGCCGACATGCCGCGCGACATTCCCATGCTCGGGGTGGCGGCGGCCGGTTCGGATGGCGAGTTCACTCTCAACGGCGAGCCCGTCGATTTTCTGCGCAGACCTGGGGGGCTTGTGCATCGCAAGGGTATTTTTGCCGTCACATCGACTGGCGATTCCATGATGCCGTGGCGGAAGCCGCGCGAGCCCGTATATGTCGATGAATTGCAGCGGCCGGAGATCGGCGATCACATCGTCATCGAGCTGAAGGCGGAGACGCCCGGCGATCCGAAACCCTGCTACGTCAAACGCCTCGTGCGCCGCACGGAAAAACATATCGTCGTGGCGCAGTACAATCCGCCACGAGAGTTTTCGTTTCCGACCGCCCGCGTGCATCGGATTTATCGCGCCCTCGAATGGTCGGAAGTGCTGGGATTGGGCCTCTAGTCGGGCCGCTTGCCCGCGTCGCTCTTGAGTGCAGCCAGCATCTTTTTTCGCCATGACGACTGAGCCATCCCGTCAAGTGCGCGAGTGAATACGTAGGGGATGACCGCGACGGCGAGAGCGATGGCGGCGACCGCCGCTTGCTGCGGTGCGCCGCCACCGCCGAGCAACAAGCCGAAAGCCAGGAGCATCGCCGCAGCGATCGCGGCGGCAATAGTAGCCAGCCAGAAGAATGCCATTCGCCGCGCTCCTGTCCCGATGGGTCGAGACTAGCCGACGCCTTGTGGATGACAATGAGGGATTAATCCGCTTGACGGCGGATATATCTTTCTTCTAGCTTCCCCCACATCGGCACCGACCGCCGATGACGGGCCGGGCCGCATCCCCGGAGACGCGGCGACCGCTGGCGGCACCTATTCGAGCGGGTGCCGCCTTCCTCGCCAACGCGGGGCGAGCATGTCCGAACAAAGCACACCGATCATCGACTACAGCGCGCCAAAGCTGGCGCCCGAACTTTTGCCCACGCTGAAACTTGCGGAAGGCGGCCACAAGAGTCGCCGCGATGGCCTCTGCGCAATGGAGGCGGCGGCATGGCTGGCGGGCGAGCCTCACTCCGCCCGGCCGAGATGCGCCAGCCCGCTGGTGACCCGCTTCGCTCAACGTCTCAACGATCGCTTCGGCCAGGATATGCGCGACGCACTCCGCGATCGACTGCCGCTCATCGTCGGTTCGCGCGGCACGCCTGAGGTCGAGAAGAAGCGCTCTCTCGAATTCATCTTCCTTCTTGTGTCGGACCGCCTTCCGATGGCGATGGAGGCGCTCGCGGCGACACCGAGGTTCGCCGAATTCAAAGACCGCCTTCTTGATAGCGCGGCCACGCTCCGAGCGCTGACGCGAGAGCAAGGACCGGGCAGGTGGCGAGCGGCGGCGAAGCCGGCGCGAGACACCGTATCCGAAGCCCGCGCGAAGTATCCCACCGACGCCTACGCCTACGCCTACGCCGACGCCGACGCCGACGCCTACGCCGACGCCTACGCCTACGCCGACGCCTACGCCGAGCCTGCCAAGCGTCTTGAGCTCGAGACTGAGCGATCAAGACAGGCGCTCGCGATGCTCGACGCCATCTTGGCGGTGCGTTGATGGACGCGCTCACCTTCCGGCCCGGCGACGCGGTAACCCACTGCCGGCGCGGTGCCGGCACGGTCGACACCGTTTCGCTTCACCCGATCCGGCGCACGGCGGTCAAGGTCATCGTGCATTTCGATGTCGGCGGCGCCGTGCAGCCGGTTGTGTGCTGGCCGGATGATTTGAGGCCCAGGGCCGCGAGCGCGCCGGTGCGGCCGCGCCTCGTCATCGTTCCCGCGAGCATCGCGTGAGCCCGGCCGATATCGCGACCGCCGATGTGACGGTGCCGCGCGGGGGGATCGCGCTAGGCCGCATCACCACCATCCATCGCATCGCCGAACTGATGGGCAAATACCGGCACGGCCACGACACCAAGGCCGGTCACTTCTTCATCTATGAGGTCGAGACCGGCAATCGATCACCGATGCAGTATTCCGATGAGGACTCCGCCCGCGCCGGGGCTCGACTTGCGGCGGCGTGCGATATCCGCGCGCTGTTCGATGCGCCGGTGCGTGGCCGATGAGCGAGCACAAGCACACTTGGCGGGCGAGCGCCGCGAAGCGTGGCCGCTTTCTCAATCGGCCATACGTACCAATCGTCGAGCATTTCTATGAGGGACCGGCGTGTGCCGTTCCCCGCAAGCAAACGTCGCAATTGCGTGGCTTTGCCTATGAAACGCGCGACGAGGCCATTGCGTGCGCCCGTCGGTACATCGAGGCCAACGGTCTCACGGAGGCGGCATGAGCCATTGGACCGCCAATCACTACATCGCAGTGGTGCTCCTCGCGGGGCTCCTGGTGATGTTCGCCGGCCTTGCCGGTGCGGCCGAGCGGTCGCCGTTTGTCGCCGCGCTGGTTGTCTGCGAGCCGAGCCGGGCCGGGCGTGCGCGGATCGCAATTTCTACACCGCAATGACGGATTGCGATACCGACATGGCGTTCGCCGCGAAGTCGCTGGCGAGCGGCACGCGCATGGTGTGCCGGAGAGCCAACCCATGAGCGGGCGCGGCCTCAATTCATGGGACGGGCGGTGCGCCATCTGCGACCGCCGTTTGCGCCCCGACCAACTCGACACGCACGAAGGCTGGCACGCCGACGTCGATGATGGCCGCCTTCCGGCCGACACGCCCGACCCGATACCGAGTCGCTCATGGGTGGCGCCATGGGCGAGACACGACGCCAACACGCTCACCGACCAACCGACAAGGAACACCGACCGATGATTGATAAACCGGGCCTCTATAACGACGTTTCGGAAATCGACTACCACGCCGATTGCGTTGGTCCCGCGCCGTCGCTCTCCGCCAGCATCGTCAAGGTGATCGCCAGGGAGACGCCGGCGCACGCGAAGCTCAAGCATCCTCGGCTCAATCCGAAACTCACCGAGAGCGACCCGACGCGCCCGCGCGAAATCGGCACGGCCTCGCACAAGCTCATCCTCGGTCGAGGCCGAGACCTCTTCATCATCGACGCCAAGGATTACAAGTCCGGTGCCGCTCAGGCCGAGCGCAAGGCCGCCTATGCCAAGGGCGACGCGCCCATCCTCAAGGTCGACCTCGATGCGGCACACGCGATCGCTGACGCCGCGAAGAAGGCGGCCGAGGGCACCGAGATTGAGGAGGCGCTTTTCGGCCCTGGCGATTCCGAGGTGACCGCTGTTTGGCAGGATGTTGGCGGCATTTGGTGCCGCTCGCGTTTCGACCGCCTGCCATTGTCGGCCCGCGAGGGCGGCCACGTCATCATCCCCGACGTGAAGACCATTGGCACGAGCGCGCACCCGCTCGAATGGCAACGCTCAATGGCCGACAACGGCGCCGACATTCAGGACGTGTTCTATACACGCGGCCTCAAGGTGTTGGCGCCCGCGGTGAAGTCGGCGCGGATGCTGTTCTTGGTCATCGAGCAAAAAGAGCCTTTCGCCGCGTCCGTGCTTGAGCCGAGCGGCGAGGCCATCGAAGTGGCGCGCGGCAATGTGCGCGTAGGCATGGCGCGGTGGTGGGAGGCCACCACGACGAACAATTGGCCGGGCTATCCGAAGGAAACGCAACAGGTCGACCCGCCGGTTTATCACTCCATCAAGAGCGAGAGCCGCCAGCTTGCCGACGCGGCACTTCTGGAGCGGATGGCCAAATGGCAGGCCCCGCTCGAGCTCGACGCGGTGAAGCCATGAACGACATTTTTGGCCAACTCTTCCGCGACATGGCCAACGCGCCGCGCATCGCCCGCGAAATCACCGTGAAGGCCGCCAAGGAATGCGGCGTGTGCGCCGACTGCGGCCGCGACCTGGCGCGCGGTCCGTGCCCTTCGCGCTCGTGCTTCCTTCGCCCGCGCGAATCGCAGGCCGCCGAATGACCGCCATCGAAGGTGACGGCCGCATCCGTCGCAAAGACCTCTCGAAAGGCCGGGCGCTCATCGCCTGCCGAACCCTCATGCGGGCCGGCGACTTTCGGCCGACCGTGGGCGCCGTCGCAAAGGAGTCCGGCGTGGCGGTGCGCACGATCTTTCAGCACTTCAAGACCGTGGGCGCTCTGCATCTTGTGGCGCTCGATGCCGACACACGCCGCGCGATCGGCGACGCCATCTTTCCACCCGGCGCCGATCTTGCCGAGAAAGCGCACCGCTCGGTGCACGCCGCCGTGTTCGGCGTCGTTCCCCCGCCCCTCACCATGGAAACCCGAAGCTAACATGCCCGACACCTTCACTTTTACGCCCGCCAGCAAGGTCACCGAGCGCCATGCGTGCGTTGTCGCGCTCGAGTCGCCGTCCAACGGCGGAAAAACATATAGCGGCGTTCGGCTCGCCAAGGGCATGGCCGAAGCTCAGGGCAAGCGGTTTGCCGTGCTCGACACCGAGGGCGGCCGCACCCTCCACCTCAAAGATGAATTCGACTTTGACGTGACCATGATGGCGGCACCTCACCGGCCCGAGCGTTACCTCGCCGCCGCCCAACAGGCCGAGGCGGCCGGATATGGAGCGCTGCTCATCGACAGCTTTTCCAACGTGTGGCGCGGCATCGGCGGCGTTCTGCATTGGGCCGACGATGAGCTCGAGGAGTATGTCACCCGGCAAAAGGGTTACGCCCAGCAATACAATCGCGCCTTCGATGAGAACAAGGCCAGGAACGCCGGCAAGCAATCCTCGCTCATCCGGCCAAAGGTCGCCTTCAAATTCATGATGGCGGGCCTGTTGGATATTCGAATGCCCATCGTGCTCTCGATCCGGGGCGAGGTGGCCTACGACGCCGAGACGAAAAAGGAAATCTTCAAACTCCACATGCAAAAGGGCATCGGGTTTGAAGTCACGTGCCGGTTCCGCCTGGCGCCCGCCAGTCAGGGCATCATCGACATCACGGACTCGGAGAAATTCAAGATGGAGGGTAGCCATGCCGCCATCTTCAAGAACGGCGAGCAACTCAACGAAGCGCACGGCGCCGCGCTCAATGCCTGGGCGACCAACGCAGCACTCCCCTCGGCCGAGGACCGGCCGACTATCGTGGCCAAGACACTCACCGATAAGGTGAACGCGAGTGATACCGAAGAGGCGTTGCTCAACGCGCTCGCCGGCGAGAAGGAGACCGGGCAAATGAATTGGCTCAAGGCTAACCGGCCGGAGCTCTTCAAAAAGGTTAATGACGCGAGCGACGCCAGACGCAAGTCGCTCATGGGCGGAGGCGAGCTTTGAACGTCGCCCAAGCAATCGCGGACACCACGGCATCCCTCGAAGCCGTAGCACGCACCGAGGCGACCATGGCCACCTTTCAGCAGGTCATTGAAGAGTCAGTGCGGCTTGCCAAGGCCGACAAGGGCGGGAGCGACTACAGCCGCGCCATGCTCGACATATCGAAATGGGCTCTTGCGCAAATGCAGGACATTTCCAAAAGCGACAAAGTTCTTGCCGCCAGCGCCGGCGCTGTTGTCGCCAAACGCGCGCCGGGCACATCGCGGCGGCATTGGTGGTGGCGCATATGAGCATCGCCACCTTCCCCGCGCCGTCGCTACAGGCGCAACTCAATGAGCTCCGCCGCGAGCGCGGAATGCGCGACCGGGTCTATCCGCACTGGATAGCCACCGGAAAAATCAAGCAAACCATCGCTGACCACAGCAACCTTGGGCTCGACGGCGCCATCAAGACGCTCGAGACGTTGGTGGCGGCCGAGGGCCAGCCGGGGCGCAAGGAACTCACCGCCGGATTTCGCGAACTCATGGCCGCCTATGTCCGCCTGCTGGAAACTGGCCGTGACCGCATCATTGACCTCGGCGGTACATGCGATGCCGTCGAGGTGATGAAAGCCGGCGACCCGGCATTGGTCGCGGCGCGCGCCCTTCTCGAGAGGATTCCCGCATGAGGTTCCTATCCTTCGCGGCGCTTGTCCTGGCGGCGCTGCTCCTCGTGACGGCCATCGCTGCCGGGCTCGATGTCTACATGGTGCGCCGATGAGCGACACCGTCACCTCATACGCCATCGTTGCCGCCAACGAAGACCCGTTTGAACTAGCGGCGCTCATCACCACGAAGGTGGCCACCGTCTCGATGGCGGCCGCAAAGCACCACCTATTCGGCCGGCCCGCTCAAGGGCAACACCTCGCCGAAATGGCCAAGCGCGGCATCGAGGCCATCCGCTCCGGCGACGCCGCCAGGATGGGCCGTGTGCTCGAGCTCCTCAACCACGTGGAGATCGACAAGTGAGCGACCTTCGCGAGCGCATCGGTTCGAGCCGGGAAAAGATTTATCGCGCGCTCAAGGATGCCGACCCGGCGCGATATCGTGACGCCATCAATACCGCCGAGGCGGTCACGATCAATCACGGTCTGCCGCCGCGTGCCGCCGCCGATGTGGAGGCGGCCGTGGTGCTCTCGGTGGCGAATGCCTTGGGAGTGAAAGCGTGAAGAAGCGGCGCACATTCAAGGTTTGGATTGTCACTAGGGCGGCCGATTGGGTTTACGTCGAGAGAGAACGCGGCGAAGCCCTCCGCTCGATCAATCGGCCAGCCGGCGAGCGCGTTGAGGAAGGCACGCTAACCGTAGCGCCGCACCGAAAGGCGCAGCGCAAAAAGAAAGCGCCGACCAAATGACCGCCGGCCCATGGGAATCGCGGGCCGCTTTCGAGTCGTGGTGGCGGGAGAACGTGACCGCCTTCAACCGTCTCGCCGTCACCGATCGCGAGGAATGGGAGCGCATCGCTCGCCAAGTCGAAGACTTCCAACGAAAGAACCCGCAATGAGCACCTCCGCCTATCCTCTCGCCTGGCCGCCCGGCTTCCCTCGATGGAAGTATCGCGAGAAAGGCCAATTTCGCACCACCCTCTCGAGCGCGTTGGGGAACGTGCAAGAGAGTCTCCGGCGCTTCGCCGTTGATAGCGGCAAGAAAATCGACGGTCTTGTAATCTCCTCAAATTACTCGCTCGGCGTCGAGCGGCCTAACGATCCTGGCGTGTCGGTATGGTTCACTTGGGACGGCCTGCAAGTGTGCATTCCGGTTGACCGCTACGACTCGGTGGCGAGCAACCTTCAAGCGATTCACCACGTGGTCGAAGCCCGGCGCACCGAGCTCCGTCACGGCACGCTCGCCCTGGTGCGCGCATCCTTCACCGGCTTTGCGGCGCTGCCACCACCGGCCGCCGCGAAGGCGTGGCACGAAGTGCTCGGGCTTGTGCCCGCCGCCACGATTGAGGCCGCCGAACATCAGTATCGCGAGCTCGCACGCAAAGCCCATCCCGACGCCGGCGGTTCTACCGAAGCCATGGCCGAGCTCAATGTGGCAATCGGACAAGCGCGGAAAGAGCTTGGCGAGGCGTTCACTTGAAAGACACCGGCATTCTCATGTCGCGGCCGATGGTGCACGCGATCGCCCGCGAGGCCGAGCACCGTGGCACCGGCAAGACACAAACCCGGCGCGGCATTAAGCTCAAGCCCGGCTCCGCTCTCGCACTGGCCGAGCATTTCATCGCCAATCACATCACGGCCGTGAAGGGAGAGGATGGCGTTTGGCGGTTCGTCGTCGATATTCCCAACGCGCACATCAATGCCCCGGTGCCGCTGCGCTTCTCAATTGGCCAGCGGCTTTGGGTGCGCGAGACGTGGCGCGCGGATGACTACGATGCGCCGGCGACGATCTATCAGGCCGATGTGCCGGAGGATGCGCTCGCCGATACCAAGGGCATCATCAAGTGGAAGCCCGCAATTCACCTCCCGCGCAAGCGCTCGAGGTTCACGCTCGAGGTGACCAACGTGCGCGTCGAGCCGTTGCAGCAATGCAGCGCGGCCGATGCGGAGGCTGAAGGCGTTACTTGGGAGAGCGCCGACCCGCCGTTTTTCTATGTACCCGGCATTTGGCCGCATAGCCTCACCGCCGTTGAGGTAACCGGCAAGGGCGGTGGCGCCGTCCAGTGCTACCGGAAACTTTGGAATCTCATCAACGGGCCTCAAGCATGGGACGCCAACCCTTGGGTGGTCGCCGTCACCTTCACAGTGGCCAAGCGGAACATCGACGCATGAGCGCCGATGCCTGCCGTCCGTTCCGCGATGCCTTCGGTTTTTGTTGGCTGCACTTCGCCAAGGGCGAGCGCGTGAAGTGTCCGCAAGACGAACGCGAGGCCGAGCACGCGCATGAGGGTCTTTTCCGAACGCGCCAGTATAGAGCGGCCATCAAGGATGCGCGGGCCTGCAATCCGCTTTGGGGCGAGAAGTCTGCGCCGTGATCCGCCTCGCCACCCCGCTCGAGCTCGACGCCGACCCCGAGGAGGCAGTCACGGTTGACGTGGCCGCTCGCCGGCTCGGCGTCGACTCGGCCACGGTGCGCGCCATGGTGAGGAGCGGCGAGCTCGACGGCTTCAAGGCCGGCAAGGGCCGCGAGCCCGGCGGCGTGCGGATCGAAGCGGCCAGCATTCGCGAATACAAGCGCCGGCACCGCATCAACGGCACGCCGGCGAATGACGCCGAGCGGCTCCCGCGGTCGCGGCCTATCCACAACGCGGCTCACGAAGAGGTCAAGCGGCGCTTCCGAGCTCGCGGCATCATCTGATAGGACTCGCGGCCGTGACTGTATTCCGCAATCGCCATCGAGGCCGGCGGTGGGCGTATAACTTCCGAGTTGGTGGCAAGCGCTATCAGGGGTATTGCGTCGACCCCGCCACCGGCGAGGAAGCGCGCACACGCGCCCAGGCCGAAGAGTGCGAGACACTTCTCCGGCGCACGCTCAAACGCGAGAAGGCCATGGCCCGACTCAACGTGCGGCCCGGCTCCTACACGCTCGCGCAAGCGCTCGACCAACACATCGCCCAGGATGGCCGCACGCCCGAGCATGTCGCCAACCTTGAGCTCTATGCTCGCGAGATACTCGATTTCCTCGGCGTCGATAGACTCGTTGCCGAGGTCGACCAAGCCGCCGCCGACGCCTACCGCAAACACGCGGCCAACGCGAAGGCGGTGGTTTGGAAAGCCGGCCCGCGCAAGCGCGTCGACATGACGGCCGCCGAAATCGCGAAAGCACTCAAGACAACCGCCCGCAAGCGTTCTGTTGCGTCCGCAAATCACTACCTCAAATGTTTTCGAGCGGCGCTCAATGTCGCACACCGGACTAAAGACCCGGTGACGGGAATGCCGATGCTGCCATTCCCGCCGACCGTCAAACCGTTACCGGCACCGAAGCGCCGGCCGAAGCCGATGCCGGATGCCGAATTTTTTGCGCGCCTCGACGTTGCGCCGCCTTGGGTAAAAGATGCGGCCGAGCTCGCGCGGCATTTCGGCTTGCGCCGGTCTGAGGCGTTGCGGCTTGAGCGCCGGCACATCGACCGCGAGAATCGCGCGCTGAGATTTCCCGCCGGCGAGAACAAGAGCGGCCAAGACGAATCAGCGCCGCCAATCGGCGGGGGTTGGGAAATCCTCTTGAGGCTCGAAGCTCAGGCCAAGGCGCGTGGCGTGTCGCACTTAGTCACGTGGCCAGGGCCGAAGCATATGGCCGACTTTCTCGCCGGCGAGGAGGTGCCCCGCAATGCTTGGGTATCCCTGAAGACGCTCGGCCGCTCTTGGCGCCGCACGGCACTCAAGGCCGCCATCGAGGCACCGCACCGGCTTCACGATGTGCGCGCCAGATACATCACCGAAGTGGCGCGCGTTGCTCCTGGCATGGCTCAAGACGCGGCCCGGCACGCTGATCCGGTGACCACTAGAGGATATATCGGCTTTGGCGCATCGGAAGTGGCCAAGGCCGTCGCCGCTGTCCCAGGGCCAAAAAAACCGGCCCTGCGAGCGATCCCCGGAGGCCGCCACCGTAAGCAAGCCCGGTAAGCAACTGCGGGCCGGAACTGGCGAAAACCGGCCCGTGGCGGCCAAGGAAAAGGCCCATTTTACGGGCCTATCAGGCCAACCCTGTCTATTCGGGAGCTAGGGGCCGGAGGTTCGAATCCTCTCACTCCGACCAATAAAACCGGGCCTTTTCGGGGAATTCCCTGAAAAGGCCCGAGCTTTGTAAGCAACATTCGTAAGCAACATTACGCCACCACCGGCTGCACCACGCCCGGTTGCCCCTCAACCGTCAGGCCCCTGGCGGGTTCCATCGCCTCAATGCCGACCCGGCGCGGGTTGAGCCACGGGTTTTCCGGCGCCTGCCGTTCTCCTGACCGCTGACGGGTCCGCACATGGAACGCCTTGGCGTATGGGGCGACGTGTACGGGTTGATCGAGGCGCGGCGAGAAACCCTTGGCGGCATCGCGCCCCACGTGCGCGACAAGATACTTCCGGCGCTCGATCCATAAAAAAAGCCGCCACCCCGAAGGATGGCGGCCAGTCTGCGGGAGGAAACGGCCCATGACGGCCGTACCGCGCGGGTGCTTCACGCCCGCGCGATTCTGTCATGCCGGGGGACACCGCGGCGGATCGGGCTGACGCAGCGCCGCGCGGAGCGCCCGGCGTAGGCGGCCATAGTCGGTGATGTAGACACGGATCATGGCGTGCGCCGGCAGCGCGTCGAACTCGGCCGCCGCCTGGCGCGACTGCTCGCACGTGTACTGGACAGGTTGAGGGGCGACCACGACGGGGCCGGGATCGGGCGTGCCGCAACCCGCGACGGTCAAGATAGCCGCAAGCGCCACGACATTAAAACGTCCCATCTTTGAGCTCCTTTGAAGGGTCGATCGGCCTGGCATTGGCCGCGTCGATGCGCTTGTGGGCGTCGAGCGCCGCGGCCTGGTCGGCGGCCTTCTGTTCGGCGCGGCCAGCCTTGAGCAGCCGGCTCACAGCGGCCAGCAGGCCGAACACGATGACCGCGCCGGCGATGAGCTTGCCCCACAGGCCGGACAGGAGCGTGCCCATCAGCGCACCACCACGTCGCCGGCGCGGGCCTTCCGCCAGTAGCGGACGCCGACATAGATCAGCAGGCCGACGACGACGGCCAGCACCGCCACGGTGAAGACGTGGCCGTTGGCGAACGCGCCGAGAGCATCCTTGACGCCGGCCCACGCATCCTTGGCCTGACTGACGGTCTCGGCCGTGTTCCTGATCGCATCGATCGCGGGCCGCGCGTTCTCGGCGATGATCGAGGCGGCGCCGAGGCCGCTGCCCGCCGTGACGAGAACGGTCTTGCTGGCACCTGGCGATGCGGGCGCCGCGACCGCCTGCGGCATGGGCTCCGCAGTCTGTACATCCGGTGTGAGATAGCAGACCGCCTCGGCCGCGCGGCGGCGCGTCAGGCCGGGAAGCTCGATGAGTTCGCCGTTGACCGTCGCCTTGTTCCACAGTCCGAAGGCGCGCGCCGCACCGGCCCTGTCGCCGGCCTTGTGTCGCCGCAGCACGGACGATGTGGCGAAGCCCTGCTTTCCGATGTTGAACGCCAGAGAGGTCATGGCGTCGAGTTCGTGCCGACTGCACATGCCGGCCAGAGTCTCGACGTGCTGGCCATAGGACAGAAGATCGCCGGCCAGCAGCGCATCGGCCTCTGCCGCGGTAATGCTCTGACCGGGCTGGACGCCCGCCGTGTGACCGTAGCCGATGGTCCAGACGCCGGCCGGGCAGAGATAGGCGTCGAGACGCAAGCCCTCGAATGCCGCGATCAGCGCGCGGCCATCTTGTGAGACTCTCATGGCAGCTCTCCTAAGGACTGGTCGCAGGCGCGGAGAATCCGAACATCCGGCCCTCAAGTACGGTGATGCGCCGGTGGTGCTCCTGGATGAGCGTCTCGCGGCGGCTGACTCCCGCGTTGTTCTCGCTCATGTAGGCGGTGAGCTTGCGGCTGAGGTCTTTTTGCTCGGCGAGAATTCCATTGAGTTGCCAACCGCCGACACTGAGCACGACGGTGCCGAGCGCAGGCCACACCACCATCGAGAGCCGGGCGAAGGCCGTGAGCGCCATATTCTCGACAACGGCAGAGATGGCCGCGCGCATCCTCTCGCCGTTGCCGTTGGTGCCGTTCTGCTCGCTCATGGCGATGCTCCACTCATGAAAAAGGCCGCGCCCCTCACGATGAGGTGGGCGGCCGGTAGGCTTTGGCAGGATCGCCGGCGCGTCAGGCGTCGAGGTCGCGGGCTGTCTCGAAGAGCGCGCGGATTTGCTCGGGCGAGAGGCCGATGGCCGCGCCGATGGCGACCAAGCCGGTGCCGATGGCTCCCGCTAGAATTGGGTCGATGCTCATGGCTGCCTCCCTAGAGAGTCGCCGCCAGGATGAAGAGCGCGGCAAGGTCAACGCCGAGCGCCGTGGCCGCCGCTATCACCATCGGACTCGTGATGGGAATTTCGGCGCCGTATTCCCACGAGTCTTTTACATCGTCCGATTGCGTGGCCACGTAAGCGTTCACGGCCGCGAGCTTGCCAAGTTGGCGGAGCGCGCGGCGCATTTGCAGATTCGTGACCTTCTGTGGCGCCGCGGTGAGCGCCATGGCGGCCTCGAGCTCCGCTAAGGTCGGAGGCGCCGCGCCGGATTCATTCCATTCCATTGCGGCCAACCGCTCGGCCGTTTCGCCGCTCGGGGGAGCTTGCCAATCGCAACCCGGCCGGAGCTCGAGCATGGCCAGGGTAAAAGCATCTTGCGAAAACATGGAAACCTCCTGATTAGCTCGCGGGATAGACTAGGCAGCCGGAAATGGTGAGCGTGCTAAAGCTGCTGTTTGCGACGCTCGCGCCGGTGCCGGAGCCATAGACAATAAAGGTGCTGGAATTGATGACGGGCCGCGCCAGGATCACGTAATTCCCGCCGGTTCCCGTTCCGAAAATATCGACCACCGCATCATTGCGCCCATAGCTTTGATTAGGCACGGCCACAGGCAGGCCGCCGATGGTTATGGCGGCGCCGCTGCCCGTTGCCGGAAAGGTGAGCGAGAAAAACGCAAAGATGAGATTTCCGATTCGGGTGTATTTCGCATTAACGCTCGAAAAGGAAAGACTCGCGCCACTGGAATCGATCGGCGTCCACGTTGTCCAATTCACCGAACTCGAAAGGTCGCTTGCCAAGGTCGAAGCCACATAGTTGGTGCGCCATTGCGTGCCGTCGCTCCAGATATCGAAAGGCACCTTGCCGGGAATGGTGAGCGTTCCGCCGGCGCTGCCGAAGTCCACCACATCGGAACCATTCGGCGTGATGACCACGCCATTGGCCGAGCTCAGGCCCAGGCCGCTCACCATGAAACCCTTGTCCACCGTGGCGATGGCCGGAAGCGTGAGCGTTCGAGTGGCGGCCGTGGTGTCGAGGGTGAGGCGCCAGCCAACATGATGGGCCGTCAAGGTGAGGCCCGCGGCGCCCACCGCCAGGGTGGGCCGGCGCGGGCTCGAGACATAGATACCCGGCGTGGCTTCGTATCGGCCGAGCTCTGCGGAGGTCGAGCCGTTGTAAAGCAAGTCGATGCCGCGCGTGGTGCTCCACGCATTCGCATCGCTGTCATTGAACCACCGGCCGCCTCGTTGCAGCCACGCCGGCAAGGCGCTCGCGCGGCCGCCGAGCGATAGGTGCTTGAGCACCGTCGCCATCGGCACCGACATGATGTAGATGGGCGCGTCGGCCGCCGCCCAATTGATGAGCGCGCCGGTGCTCGAGTTGATGAGCGTCCGGCTCAAGGTATCGGGCGATCCGAGGGTGAGCGTGCCAAAGCCCGCTTCCCAAATCGTGCCGTCGCCGTTCTCGGCGTAATAGAAAACCACCGTGCCGGTGGCGACGGTGGCTCGCCACTGCTGGAAGGCGCCCACCGCCGTACCGAGCGAATAGGCGCCGGTGCCGGTGGTGGTCGAGGACTCCATGGTTTTTTCGGCGAACATGCGCGGTGCTCCTAGATGACTTCGCGGAGGTTGTAATTGACGGTCCACATGGCGCCGTTGCTCGTGAAGTAGGGCACGAGGTTGTGCGCCTGCGGCGAGGAGAAGACGCATTGCAGCGAGTAGCGGTGAAAGTCTGTCGTCTCGTCCGCGTCGAGGAGGCACGCCACATCGCCCCACATGCCGCGGAGCCGCTGAATGTCGGCGATGCCGTCGAGCACCTCGCGGCGATCGGCCGGCGTGCTCTTAAGTTGCATGACGCGCGGCGCCGAGCGGGTGCGGCGGTCGGTGAAGGTCTGCCCGTAGTCGGTGAGCACCTGAATGTCTTTTTGCGCGAAGCCGAGCGGCGAGCCGTCGAGGTCGAAATTGAGCGTCGGCCGCCAGTAGGCGCCGAGCATCGCCCGGCCCGCCTGCAAGTAACCGGCGGTATTGCCGGAATCGGCGATATCGAAACGCCAGTACCGGAGCGCGGTGACATTCGACCACGAGAGCCACGAGAAATATTGCGGCCAATAAAGGTCGGTGGGCTTGCCGGTCGCTGGCCAGGCCGAGAGCGCGGTGGTGTCAACGGTGGGCGATACCGTCACGTCGGAGGTGGCCTTGCCACGCACGCGGATGGTGGCCGCCGAGGTGAGGTTGTGGCCGATGAGCGCAAAGCCGGTGGCCGCGATGCCGGCGGCGCCCGCGTCGATGGTCACGTAAGGAGTGAGGCTCGTGGTGCGCCACTTCTTTTTCGGGTCCATCGTCTGCAAGTTGCTCACCGGCAGGGTGGACACCTGAGACGATGCCGCGAAGGTCGCCGCATCCGAGAGCGTCGGCGACAGGATCGTTATGGTTTTCATTTAGCCCCACAAGCGCAGCAGCGGCACGCCGTTGGCGTTCACCGCGATGCCCGAGCAAAAGAGATTCCGCGAGGTGCCGAGGCCGAGCCGGTTGGCGTTTCGAACGGTGATGACGCGGGCCACCACGTCGGCGAACGGGTCGATAACCGCCGGGATTTCGAACGCCTCGCGTGTGGTGCGAAAGAGACGGTTTTGCCGGTCGCCTTCGATTTGCGCGTCGGCCTGAAAGGCAAAGCCGCCGTTGACGGTGACAATCAAGGCCGTGGGATAGGCGGCCGCCACCCAAGGGTCGCTCGAGGTCGTAAAGCGTGTCGCCGCCTGATAGATGAGCGCCGAGGCTTGCGGCACGCTTCCGGCGATTTGGTTGACGGCCATCGGCGTGTAGTTGCGCGCCCAGCCCATGAGCGTGGTGCGACGGCGCACCGGGAAATCGACCATCGAAGGCTCGCCGACTCGAGCCTCGCCATCGTTGGAGTCGGTTGGATAAGAGAGCGAGAAGACCGCCGCCGTGGTGGCAGGGTCTTCCACCTGGCCGTAGGCCAAAAGGCCGTTTAGACGCACGGTCCACCAACCCATGCACCCCTGCATCACTTCGGTGAGCGCCGCCGCCTTGCTGATTTCGGAGTCCCAATAGTATCCGAGCGTCGCGGGCTGGCGCTGGGCAAGAGCCTGATGAGCAACGCTGTCGATGCCGGCGGGGTCTTCGATGCGAACACTCCCGCGGCCGGTGGCAATGCGGCGCGCGATGGTCGCGCGGGTGCTCGGATAGCCGAGGCCGTTGATGGTGTCATTGTCGCCGCGCACATCCGCGGTGATCTGGTAGACGGCCGCCGAGCCCACGCGAAAGAGGCCGAGCGCCAGGCACGTGCAGTAATGACCGGCCGCCGGCGTCGCCGCGGCGAGCAAGTCATAGGTCGCATAGTCGGCATCGAAGGTGAGCGCCACGCCGCCATCGCGCACGGCATCGAAGGCCAGCACCGAGGAGCACGACACCTGATAGGTGAGGCTCGTGGCCAGGATGAGGAGCGGCGTGATGTTGAAGACCTGGCCGATGCAATAGGGCTTGATGATGCCGGCCAGGGCCGCGTCACCCTCCGCGCCGCCAGTGCCGAGGTAGCGTTGGCCATGGAGCTCGGCGCCCATCCTCCAAGCGAGGTCGCGGAGCTTGACGGTCTTTTTCTGCACCGTCGCGAGGCTTCCCGCCGTCGAGAGATTGGCCACCACCGAATAGGTGGAAAAGAGCGCGTCGGGGTCGCCGCGGAGAAGTTGCAGCGGCGCACCGTCCCACCCCAGGGTTCGGAAGTAATCGAGCTCGCCATCCGGGTCATCGAACTCGAGCACGCCGATGGTCGCCCCGCCGTTGCTGGTCGGGTCGGCGCCGGCGAAGAGGTTGATCTCATAATTGAAGGAGCCGGAGAGCTTGCCCGGCACCCACGTGCCGGCCGGCGTGTCGGTGGGCTCGCTCGAGCGGGCCGCGTTGCCGGTGGCCGCCGGGTAGATGGTCACCGACTTGCCCTGAGAGGTCCAATAGCGCGGGGCCTGGCGGCCGGTGCATCCGAACGGCCACGGCGGCGCCGGCACCGCCACCGTGAGCGAGGAGTCGAACGGCGCGAGTTTCAGCAGATAGCCCTTGCCCTCATGGGTGCCGAGGTTGAGAGGGTCAACGCCGGTATAGAGAAGGAACGAGCGCGCATAGTCCCGCGCGGTCGAGCCGAACGGGAACGGCGGCGCCGAGCGGAGAAATACCCTGTCGCCCACGGCCTAGGCTTTCCGCGCGAGTTGGGCGATAAGCACCGTAAGCTGGTTGCGGAGCTCGGCGTTGTCGTTCTGCGACTTGGCGAACATGTCCGCCAGCATCGAATAGTTGGAGGCCAGCGCGTTGGCCGTATCGTTGGCCGCCTTGGTGCCGGTCGATCCGCCGCCGCCGAAGCCCGCGACTTGCTCGGCGAGGTCTTGCCGGATTTGCGCGATGAGCGCCGCATACTCCGGGCCGCTCGCGAAGTAGGAGCGCGCGGAGTTTACGTAGGACTCGGCGTAGCCGGAGAGGTTGGCGATGGCCGAGGAGTCGCCGGCGCGTGCTTGCGCGAGGTTGGCGTTGTAGGCCGCCCGCGTGCCCGAGAGAGACGTATCGGGCGAGGCGTTCGCAAGGTCGCCATAGGTGAGGCGCGCAATGAGGTTCTTCAGGTTGTCGACCGCGCCCTGGTAATACTGATTTTCGAGTGCCGCCCGCTTGTTGGTGTAGTAGACCGCGATCTTGTCCATATCGACGTAAACGTCGGTCACGTTGTCTTTGATGTACTGCGCCGAGGCCAGAGCGCTTTCCCGCTCATCGTCGAGCGCGCGCATCTGCACCGCGAGCGGGTCGAGCATGTTGTCGATGAAGTCCTGAGCCGTGCGCTTCGTCTCTTTCTTGAACTGTTCGTTGATGGGCTCGAGCGAGAGGCCGTACTCCTCGGCGCTCTGTTTCATTTGAATAAGCGTGAGGTTGAGCTTGGTGAGCGCATCCTTGACCGGGTTGGCGGCCTTGCCGAGCTTGTCATAGACGTTGACGAAATCGACCAACGCCTTGGTGTCGGCGAGCGTGTTGGGGTCTTTGGTGGTGAGCGCCGTGGCAAGCGCCGGGCTTGCGCCCTTCACGCCGCCATTGAGCACATCGGCCTTGAAGATTTTGGAAATGAGAAATTCCATCACGTTCTGAAACGGTGATGCGAGGTCGTCGGCAATGCGGGTGCCGCTGCCATCGGGATTAACGAGGTCGACGTTAAAGTATGGCTTGTCACCCTGGCGCGGGTCGCGGATGCCCATGCCGAGGCCGCCGCCATAGAGCTTGCCGGCCACCGGCGTGCCGCCCGCCGAATAGATGAGGCCGAGCACCGATTGCGCCGCTTCGGACATTCCCGACAAGCTCGAGCCGCCGTTGAGGTTGCCCATATCGCCGGTGAAGGCGCGGCCGGTCGAATTGTTGAACCGGAAAAAGCCGGTCGAGTAGTTGAGCGGCCGCATCGGTGGCTCTTGCTGGCCACCGCCGAGGAGGCCCGGCAAAATTGAGCTCGCGAGGCTAATGATGGCGCCGGCCGCCATCGTCCAAGGCGTCGGAATCATCATCAAGGCGCCGCCGACCATCTGCCCCACGCCGCCGATGGTTTGGCCAGTGGTCTTGGCGTTGGCGAGAGAGAGCGCGCCCATGCCGATGCCGACCGCGCCCATGGCGTTGCCAAAGCCGAAGTTGCCCATTTGCAGGCCGGAGGCCGAGTTGAGCGCGCCCGGCATCTGCGGCCCGTACACCCCGGCCTGACTTGGGACCGCGCCTTGAAACGCGGAGCCGTCCCAAATGCTGCTAAAGAAGCCGCCACCGCCGCCGCTCGGCATTCCGAAACTGAGGCCGCCACCGCCGCCGCTCGAGACGTTCCCGCCCGCCGATCCGGTCACCGAGCCGCCTTGCGGGAAGCCCATTTGCGCCGCCGCGTTGGGCGAGATGATGCCGCCGCTCGAAAGCGACTGCACCATAATGCTCATCACCGGCCGGATGGTCGCGAGCGCGAGAAACTCGGCGGCCATGCGGCGCACGATCTTTGAGAATGTGTCGCTCAAGGATTGAAAGGTGATGGTGCCGGTGGTGAGCATTTGCTCGAAAGCGTCGGCGCCGGCGCTTTGAATGTTGCGGAGCGCCTGCTTGAGCGGCTCGGTCCACAACTCTTGCGCGGCCTTGAGCTCGCCTGCCTGTATCTTGAGTCGCTCATTGGCCTCGATGGCCGCACGGCGATTCTCCACATCCTCGGCGGTAAGCGCGTTGCCGGCCTTCTCCGCTTCCTGCTTCGATTTGATGAGCGCGATCTCGCGCGCCTGCACCTCGGGCGCTTCGTTGATAAGGCGATTCTGCGCCTCGAGGAGCACATTTTGCTTTTGCAATTCGGTGGTGGCCACCACGAAGGCTTGCGCGGCCGCGCCCTCCTTGGTGCGCTTGATGAGCGCCTCGAGGCTCGCGGTCAGCGCCTTAACCTTCGGGTCGGCGTCGCTCACCTTGCCGCCATAAATGTCGATGGCCTTGGTGAGCGCTTCGGCGTGCGCCTGCTGGTCTTGAAAGGCAGTGTCGCCGGCGCGGGCCGCCTTGGTCATATCCTCTTGAGCGGCGGCGGCCGCCTTGAGCGCGTCGGTTTCCTTCTTGATGCGCTCGGCCATGCTCTGCGCGGCGGCCGCGGCCTCGGTCGATACGCTTGTGCCGGCGCCGGGCGCTTCCGCCATCGGGAGTTTTCCGGCGCGGGCCGAGTCCTCATCCTGCTGCATCAAGACTTGAGCGGCAATCGTGGCGCGGGCGGTCGCCGCATCGCGGCGCGCAACCAATGCGTTGAGACTAGATTGCGCCATGGTGTTGCGCGGGTTGATTGCCAACAATCCGCGTTGCGCCGCAATCTGGTCATCGAGGTTGGAGGCGTCCACCTTGTTGGCGGTCACATCCTTTTCGCGCTCCATCTTCTTGAGGCGCTCGAGGTTGCCGAGGATTTGCGCGAGGAGATTGTTCACCGACTCGAGCGCCGAGGTGATGATGGGGGCGCCGATGGTCGCGAAGAGCGCGCGGAACTTGAGCGCGCTTTGCTCGCTCTGCGACTCCATCTTTTGCAGCGACTTGATGACCGAATCATCAATCATCGTGCCGGCGCGCGCCGCGGCGCCGCCCATCACCTCCGCGCCGGCTGCGATATCCTTGAGCATCGGGATGAGCTTGGCGCCGCTGCGGCCGAAGAAATCGACCGAGGCCGAGACGCGCTTGGCCGGGTCATCCATGGCGAGGATGGCAATGGCCACATCGCGCATGAGTGCCTCGGTCGGCCGGAGCTTGCCTTGCAAGTCCAGATTTTTGACGCCGAGCGAGGTGAGCGAGTCGATGACCGGCTTGGAGCCGGCCGCGGCCTCACCCATTTTCTGCGCAAACTTGGTCATCCCATCTTGCAGCGCGTCGAGCGGCACCGTGTTGGACGCGGCCGCGAACTGGATGCCCTGCAAGAATTTGGTGGTGACGCCGGCGCTTTCGGCGAGGTCATCGAGGCCGGCGACCGCCTTGAGCGAGTCGCTCGCCATTTGCTTGAGCCGCAAGCCGAGCTCGGTGAGCGCCAAGATGAGGTTGGCTTTGACCGTGGCGCCCACGCTGGCAATCGACTTTTCTATGCGCGAGAGCGTCGCATCCATGTTGCCCGATTGCTGCTCGAGCGCCTGCAACGCCTTGGTTGCGGCCGCTGAACCGTCCACCGCCTTGGACGAGTCAACGATAATTCGGATGATTTTGGTTTCTTCGCCCATGGATCACCCCGGCAATCGCACTATATAAACCCCCGATTGGAGGGCTCATGTTCGTGGTTGGCCTCTTGATGGCGCTGCTAGGCGCCTTCGTTCTTCTCTATGCGGCGGCCGGCGTTGCGACGGTTTCGGTTTTCGTCGTCGCGCTCGGCTTCGGCTTCTTTGCGCTCGGCGCCATGCTCATCGGCTTTGCGCAAGTGCGTGCGGCGGTCGACCGTCTCGGCAAGTCGCTCGCCTCGGCGGTGCGCCCCGCGTCGCCGGCGACGGCCGAGGCCGCGCCGGCAACATCGCGGGTCATTCCGGCCGACCTCGAGGTGCTCCCCACGCCGAACCCGCACCGCCGGCGAGAGGCTACTTTCGAGGAGCTCAAGCGCTCTTAACGCGGGGGAGACTTCCGCCGGTCGGCCGCCGCCTTGGCATCGGCCGCGGCCTTGCGCACCGCAGTCTCAACGTGAAAGTCATCTATCAGCGTGATGATTTCCACGAAGTCATCGAGCGCATCCCCATCGTAGCCGAGGCGGCGCCCTTCTTTTCGGATCGTCTCGCGGGAGATTGGCCGGGGTAGCAGAACTCCGCCGGCCATCCCCATCGAAATCGACTCGTTCGGCCGGTCGCGCGAGAGCGTGAGAAACACCGCAAAGTGTTGCTCGGCGTCGCTCGAGAGAAGCGGGCGGGATAGCAATTTCTCAACGGACCAATCGTCGCCGCGTTCGGCCGCGTGAGTGAGGCCGGCGAGGCCGGCCGCATTCTCGCTATCCCACCGCATCAGTTTTTTGCTTCGGCAACCACTGCTTCGATGCGCTGGCCGCGGAAATTCTTGGTGTTGAAAATCACGTCTTCAACCGCCGCGAAAGCGTCATCCACCTTGATGAGAAACGCCTTGCAGGCTTCACGGCTGAAAGGGATGGCGTTGTCGTTGCTGTCCACGACGCCGCGCCAGTCTTTCACGATCACATCCGAATAGACCTCGGCAAGAAAGGCGCGGATGCGCTCGGGGCCGGCCTTCGCATTCTCGAGCCGCTTGAGCTCGGCGCGCATCTTCTCGCGGCGATGCTTCCACCCGAGGTTAGCGTCGGTGCCGGCCAGAACGATGAGGGTGATATCGGTGCCCTCGAGGCCGAGCTCGGTGCCGGTCTTGCCCTCGATATCGAGGTTACGGATGAGGTGGTCTACTTTACCAAAATCGAAATCAGACATTTTGTGCTCCGGTCGGGAGAGGGGTGAGGAGCCGGCGCCGACCGCACCGGCTCCTCGGGGTTTGCGGGTTGCCATGGTCAGCCCGCGAGCTCGCCGATTACTCGGCGAGTTTGGCGTTGTCCTGGGCAATCCACGTCTCGGCATCCTCTTCGGATGCGTCTTCGATGGTCTTGCCCTTGGGGAAGTTTTCGCGGATTTCCTTGAGCGGCTTCTCCGCGGTGCTCGCGGGGTCCGGCACGAAGCGGTGAAAGCTGCCGGTGATGAGTACCTTGGCCATCGGTGGCCCTCCTTGGTCTTGCGGTTGTGAAGCGGGTTGCTCGAGCGCGTGCGTGCCGGTTAGGCGACGTTGCGCGTGAGCTTGATGGCCGCGGTGTCGGTCGCGTAGTAGCGGGCGAGGAACTGCAGCGTCACCATGTGGTCGCCGGTGGCGCCAGGGTCGGACACGTTGGGGTTCCACACATCGACCGCGCCGCACACAAGCTGGTCCTTGTAGTTGGCCTGGCCACCGATGGTGAGGTCGAGCGTGAGGCCCGTTTGCCGGGTGGCGAACGTCGAGTAATCGGCGGCGGCGCCGAAGTAGAATTCGACGGTGCCCGAGACTTCGAAGAGGCCGAGGCCGATGCCGAACGGGCTGGCCGAGCCCCACCCGTATTGCTCGCGCAGATTGTTGGAAATCTGCATCTGCAGGCTCGACACCTTCGGCGAGGTGATGCCGAAGAGGTTGTTGACCAGAATGTCGGACGGCGCGACAGGATCGTAACCCGGCGTCGGCGCCGCATAGGTCGAGCTCGCGATGGCCGAGGTGGCGGTGGCCTCGGCGAGCGCCTTGACGCCGAAAGCCATGGTGCCGGGCTGGCCGTTCTGGAAAGAGATTTGCAGCGAGTCGGCCTGGCACCCGGTGAGGCGGCGGTACGGGTCGGTGGCGCCGCCCTCATACTTCTCCTCGAGCGTGAAGGTCTTTTGCGTGCTGGCGTTCTTGAGCACGTTGGAGGAGAAGGCGCCGCACATGACGGACTCCCAAAGCACATCGTTGCCGGCGTCGCGCACCCACGGCGTGTTGATGGTCTTCGGGAACGAGTTGAGGCCCGTCACCATGTTGGCGGCCATGCGGTCGCTGCGGCGCTCGGGCGAGCGGCTGGCGTTGCGGTTGGGCGAGCCGCTCACGCTCGAGTCGCGCAGGAGTTTGAACGCCGGCGAGCTCGGCGTGGTGCCGACCGTCGTTTCGGCGATCACCGCCGTTTGTTTGTTCGCGCTATCCATGGCGGGTTTCTCCTTCGTTCAAGGCACAAAAAAGCCGCCCGGTGGGCGGCGGTGGCGGTCGGTTCGGTGTGGGCTCAACCCACGTTGAAAACTTGATAGGCCAGGGCGATGGACTCGGCCCACATGCCGCCTTCGGTGTGGCCGCCGCCCATCGGAGCGGTGGCCGTGATTCGAACGGTGGCGGAGCCGGCTGCAAAGCGGCGCATACGGAAGGCCGAGCGGATGGCCGCGGCGTAGGTTTCGGCGGTGTCGCGGAGGCGGCCGAGCGGCGCCACCACCCGGATGGTCACTTGACCTTCTTCGTTGTGAAAATTGGAGCCCGGAGCGCCGAAGGTGTATTGCGACTCCGAGCCGCCGGGAAACTCAAGCTCGATATAGCCGGTAGAGGCGTCCGGGTTTTCGCCGGTGTTGAGCGTGTCCTCGATCGTCCACGCGATGCCGGCGCCGGTGAGTACGGTTGCGAGCTCCGCGCGCCAGGCATCGCGGAAGGTGTCACCGGCCATGGTCGCCTCGTCTAGTTAGGTAAGCCGGTGGGCTTGATAAAGAAGGCCAGGGCAGGATAGAGCGCATCACGCAAGATGCGCTTGCGCGAGCGGCCGCTCGTCTCAATCCACTTGCCTTTGACCCGAGTGCGGCCGCCGCCGACGAAGCCCCACACTTTGCGATTGGTGTTGAGCTTCACGTATTTGAAGTCAAAGAACATGCTCCGCCCGTAGCGTTGCACCAAGAGCGGGAGCACCACGCGCTCATAGACGCCACGCGGGGCCTGCTTGCTCAGTCCGGCGACGGCCGACACGCCACGCTTGCGGCTCCCTTTCCGGCCTTCGATCTTCTTGGCATAGGGCGCGGTATTCACGATCTGCACGCGGTCGGTTTCCTTCACCGACTTGAGCGCGCCCATGATGTTGCCGCCAACCTCGGCGCCGTTAATCATCACCACGTGAGAGCTCACATAGTGGCCGGTTTTGACCGGGCTCCGTTTCTGCAATTCCGAGAGCGCCCACATAACAACCTCGGCCATGTTCGGCCGGCGGATGAATTCGATTTTGCCGAAGGGCTTCACGCCGTTGTAGTCGCGGCGCGGCACGCCATCGGTGACCACTACCGGCTGATTGTCGAAACCCTTGGCGACCTCCGCGCGGAGCGCCGCCTCCGCCGCCTTGATCGTGATGCCCTGCACCCACTTGGCGATGCTCTTTTCCGTCGCCGGCATGTCGAAATTGGCGATGACCGTTTGCGGCATTAGCCGGCGAGCTCGAGCACATAGAGGCTGGTGGTATCGCCCTCCTTCACCGGACGCACTGCCAGGACCGAAACGGTGCGGCCGTCGAGCACCAATTGGTCGGTACGTAGCGGCGCCTTGACGCTCCAATCCGAGGCCGCGAGCTCGGCGGTGCCAATCTTCACCGCACCGCCGATTTGCGCCGAGGTGTTGCCGAGCTCGATAATCTGTTGCGCCGTGAGCCGCTTGGCCTTGAGCGAGATATTCGTGGAGCCGGTGCGCTTGAGCGTGGCCGCCTGGCCATATAGCGCGATGAAACGCGCCGCCGTGGCAAGGACGCTCATACTGAGGGGTTCCGCCAGGGTGCCAGCATGTCACGCACCGCCGGCAGGAGAACCGAGGCGCCCATCACGTCGCCGCCCGGCACCGAATAGGTGATGGCCGCCACATCGGGCACGTTCTCCGATCGCACCGAAGGGTCACGGTTGGCCGCGTAGAGCATGGCCTTGATTTGCTCGATAGCGGCGGCCTCGATTCCCGCGTCGATGTTGGTGGCGAGAGACGTTGTGGTTGCAAACCCGGCTTTGAAGGTCACGACGATCTTGCCGGCGCTCCATGGCGTGGCCACGTCGCTCGACACCCGGCGGAGCGGCCCGGCCTTGCTGCCGAGCAAAAGGTAATCGGTGGCAACCGTAAGCGTGATATCTGCCTCGACCACCGAGTCGATGGAGAAGATCGGCGGCCGCCACGGCAAATAAATCTCGCTTCCGCGATAGCCGCACGCCTCGGCGTAGTATGTCGCGCGGAGCGTCTCGCGACCGAATGCCGGAACCGTGCCCGCAGCGTCCCGAGCAAGCCGGCAACCGTCCACGATGAGTTGCGTAGCGCGCGGGATGAGCGCGTCGATGAGCGTATCCGAATTCGAGTCGGTGATTTTTAGCGCGGCCTTCACGTTGCCCGTGGTCGTGAGATTGCGCGGCGTGATGCCGGAGGCAACGGGCGCCGTCGTTTCGAGGAGGTCGGCAAAGGAGCGCATGGGTCGCCTCCGAAAGAAGCGGCCGCCGGAGTGACCCGGCGGCCGTTGCAGTCATGGCCCGTCGATTTACTGCGGCGGATTCGGCGTCGGCGAATTGGCCGGGTTGCCGAGGATGGCCGCCATGGCGACGGGAAGCGCGCCCGAGTTGTTGCCGGTCGGCGTGATCGTCGCGCGAACGTAGCGCTTCGACCCGATGTAACCGATTTTCCGGCACTCGATATCGTCGTCGAACTGGAAATTCATGAGCGCGACGGTGCCCACGAAATCGGTCGACGCCGGCACCGCCGTGTCGGAGAGGCCCGAGTCGTCGCCGTGTTCGAACGTCACCACGCCGGTCACGTCGGCATCGGTCAGCGTGCCCAGCAGGAGCACGAAGGTGAGCGACTCATAGCCCTTGCGGTCGATGATAGGCCCGACAATGGCCGTGTCGGCGTTGGTCTGCGTCTGAGGCTTCACGGCCGCAACCGGGTGAAGCTGATTCATCTGGTCGCGCATTTGCGGACCCTCCTTGAAAAGTTGAACGGGCAAAGAATGCGGCGGCTAAGACTGCCCGGCCGCCGCGGCGGGCTGGTCGACTAAGGCGCGGCCTTAGCTGGTCGCCATCTTCATGAGCTTGATGGCCTCGAAATTCGTCACCGCACCGCCAACCCGGCGGCGAGTCCAGAACTTCACGTAAGGCTTGGAGGTGAGGTTGTCGCGGGTCACCGTGGTGCCGAGACGGTCAACGATGGTGTAAGCGCGCTTCCAGTCGGCGAAGGCCACCGAATAGGAGTTGCTCGCCACCGCCGGCATCGAGTCCGAATACTCGATAGGCTTGCCGAGGAAGAGCTCGACATAAGGCTCGCTCACGGTGACGCCGGGGCGCCACTGCAAGTTACCCTGGCCATCCTTGAACTTGCGGACGGTCGCCACCGTTGCGTCGGCCATGAGCCACCGGCCGTTTGCCCGATAGGTCGGCTTGAGCGCGTGGAGCAAGTCGGTGAAGGCGTCCACCGGGCTCACCGAGCTCGAGGCCGTGGCAAAAGCACCGGCACCGCCCGAGGCGATGTAGCCGATGCTTCCCCAGGCATAGGACGCATTCGCCACCGGCGTCTCGAGGAGGAAGCCGCGCGGGCGGTTCACGCCGGTGCCGGTCGTGGAGGTGATGAACGCCGCATCTTCCTGCTCATTGAAGGCGATGCCTACCTCATCGGCGAGCCACGCCTCCACGTTCTGGTCGGAATCCTCGAGGAATTCCTGCGTGGTGCGGGGCTCGGCCCACAAGGTGCCAACCGGCACCTCGATCTTGACCAAGGCCGGCGTGGTGCTGGCACTCGGCGCGGTCTGCTCATCGCCCCAGCCACCAACCGCGGCGCCGCTCTTGGTAACGAGCTTCTCGAGGCGGTTGCTGCCGATGGTGCGAACGGTCGCCAGGCTGCGCATGACGGTGACCGCACGAGCAACGCGGTCGATCATGGCGTCGAGCTCGGCGTGCACGGTGTAACCGCCATCGGGATTGCTGCCCGAAATCATCGCCTTGCGCTCGAGGTCGCGAAGGCCGCTCTCATCGCCCTTGCGCATGTAGCCGAAGAGGCCCGCCTTGTAGGCGATCTGTTCCGGCGTCGACTTCGTGCCGTCACCGAGCGACGGACGAGCGGCGGCCTTCTCGGCCGCTTCGGCGCGGTCCTGGGCTGTCTTGATTTCCTTGCCCAGCCGCGTGAGCTCATCATTGAGCCTGGCGGTCTTGGCTTCGGCTTCGGCCGTCTTGGTCTTGTTCTCGGCCTCGAGCGCGGTCTTGAATTCCTCGAACGCGCGGCCCTGCTTTTCGAGTAGGGCTTTCAACTCCGGGTCCATGTGGACTCCTCTATCTAAGGTGGGAAATGTTGCGCTCGATGAGCGCCGCCAACTCGGTGTGTTCGCCGGCCTCTCGCGGGCGATGCAAACCGTTGATGCCCTTGGCCATGAAGGCCAGGGCATCGCTCCGAGAGAAACCCGCATCTCGCAAGGCTCGCTCGATTTCGGAAGGCGCCGCGCTCTTGACGTCGAGCACGCGGGCCTTGTCGTTTGCCGGGAAGGTGACCGGAGACACCTCCCAAAGTTTCAGTGCGGTGAGCGTGCGGCGCGGCTCCTCCGGCTTGGTGCGCGCGGTGTAGCTCTTCACAGAGTATCCGACACTCAGGCCGTTGATGGCCGAGCGCGGTTGCATCTTCATGAGCGTGTAGAGGTCGCGACCGCGGGCCGTATCGGCGAGCTTGCCCTCGAGCTTGAGCCCCTTGGTGTCCTCTTCCATGGCGGTCCAAATTCCCACCGGCGTCATGTCCTCGGCGGTCACGTTCATGGCGCCATGCTGCAAGAGCATCGCCGGCCACTGGCCCGAGCTCTTGGCCTCGCGGAGCGTCTCGGCAAAGGCGCCCGGCGCAATCACGTCACCATAGGAATCGACATTGCCGAACGCGGCGCCGTAGCCGCTGAATTCCATGGCCGAGCCATCGCCGGAGAACTTGAATTCAACCGGCATCTGGAAACGCTGAATGTGCATTGTCGCCTCGCGGTTAAGCGGTCGGATTGGTGGGGCCTGGCGGCCGGGCCAACGGCATCGGCGTGCCGTCGTCGCCCATGACCGTCGTATTGAGCGGAATGCGGAAGCGATCGAGCTCCGGCTTTTGGTCGAGCTCCTCGAGCGCGCGCACTTCATTGGGGCTCATCGCGCCCATGGTCACCATGAGGTTTAGGAATTCGCCGCGCTCCTTGGCGGTGCCGCGGAGCAGAGCTTGCACGGTGTATTTGAAGTAAAGGCCCGCTTCCCATTCCCTGTCATCGAGGAGTTGGGTTGCAATCGCCTCTTCCCATGCCACGTGCCAGGGCATGAGCGAGTGCACGACGTGCATGGTAAAAAACTGCTCGGCGCTGGCAAAGGTCGGCGCGTTGGCGGTGTGGCCGACCATTTGCGGGAAGATGCCGAAGCCGGCGCAAATCTCCTCGACCTGCTGACTCCGCAAATTCATGGTGTCGGCGTCGGTGTTGTCCATCGCCAACGACTTAAATTCCAAGTCGCCCTCGAGAAGCCCGGTCTTGCCGGAGTTGCTCGAGCCGCCGTGCATTTCGGCCCATGACGATTTGAGGAGTTTACGTTGCTCGTCGGTTAGCGAGGTCTTCGCCGTGAGGATGCCGCCCGGCCTGGCGCCGTTGGCGAAAAGTTTGGCTTGCGATTCATCGACCGCCAACTTGAGCCCGATGGCCTCGCGAGCGTATCGCACGGCGCTCAAGCCCTTGACCGAATCCCAAGACGGCCCGCGGAGCACGAACACGTCACGTTGCCCAAGATCGGCGACCGACCCGCCGGGGAAAGCGACCCTGTAGTTAATTGTCCAATCGGCATTCTGTTTCCACGTCACCCAATCCGGCCGAACGGGGAGAAGCTCGATTGGCCGATTATCGGACGGAGCGCGCACCACAATGGACAAGCCGAAATCCGATAGGGCCGCGTGCATGGTCATGGTGCGGCGCCATTCGCTCGGCGTCATCCAACCGTTAGGCCGGCGGCCCATGAGTTTTGCCACCGGATGATCGCGCACCACCACGCGGCTCTTTCCGTCGTTTTGCTCCTGATACATCGGGAAGGGGATTTGCGAGCACCCGTTGCCCAAGAGAGTCGCGCACCGGAGCACCACCGTGACGCCCAACGCCCGCTCGGCCGTTACTGCCTGGCCGCTCGCCGATTGAGCGCCCAACACAAAAGCGCGCAAGGCATCTAGCCCGGTGCTCTTGGCTTCTCGCCGGCGAAACGGTGACCACATGCGGGGCCTCAATCGAGAAGGGTAAGCATCGCGGAGCCTTGCGGCGCCGGGTTCATGCCCATGAGGGTGATGGCGTTAAAGCTCGCCATGAGCGGGTCGATTTTTGCCGAGCCCGCCGCCTGTTTCGTGATGATGATGGCATTGCCCCGCGGCTCGACCTTCGCGTTGCCTACGCACCAATTCATCATCGGTTGACCACAATGCGCCATGGTCCCATCGGCGAGCGCCCGCTCCATGGTCTTGATGGCGCCCGAGAGCCGCCAGCCCTGCGAAATGCCGACCACCGAGTCGCCTTTGATGCCGGCTTGCTCGAGGCCGTCAACGATGCCGCCAACGCCGGCCGGGTCGAGCCCCACCTTGAAAAGCTTGCCAGATGCCTTCACGCGCTTGGCGATCGCCGCGAGCTCCTCGATATCCTCGCCGAGCCGCTCGATGATTCGAAGGTCGCCAACCTTCTCGAAATCGCGAAGCACCGAAGCCTCGCCCTTACGGCGCTCGAGCACCGAAGGGTGCGCCCACGCCTTGCACCAAAGGAGAAGCCGGCGGGTCCGCTTCTCGCGGCCCATCACCGCCAGGCCGAGCAAGTCATCGAGCCCGCCACCGTCGCCGCCGATCGTAAGCACCTCCGAACGCTCAATGATTTCATCGAGCGTGAGCCGCTCGGTTGCCGCGAGCCAATGCTCGGCACCGGCCCATCGGCCCGACCCGAGCGCGAGCCCAACCTCGAGGTTTAAGTGCTGCGATGCCCAACCGAGCACCTCGCTATCACCTTCGTCTCTGGCCTTCTCGAAATCCTCTATGAGCCGGTCGATGGTGATGGAAAGGTCACGATTAGGCGTGACCATCCACCAAGTTGCCGGGTCTTGCCACGCCGGCGGAATTGCTTGGTCGTTGGCGATATCCTCGGGAAATTCATAGAGGATCGGAAGCGTTGAGCCCTTCGCCGTGCCGTCGCGGATTGCGCGTGCGTGCCGAAGCTCGGCCAGGAAGGCGCCGCGGGGCGGGCCATCGCTTTGCGTGGTGATGAAGGCGAGGAAGCCCTCGGGGTTCGGGATGATGCCGCCGCGTATCTGTCGAATGATGCGCGCCGCCGCTGAATTCTTTGCCGCCTCATGGAGCTCATCGAAGAGCACGCCCACCGGCTTGACGCCCGTTAGCACGCTCGCATCGAATGCCTTGATGACCAGAGTGGCCTTTGTGCGCCGGTCGGTGATCGTGCGGAGGTGGTCTTGCACGTGCATCCGCTTTTTCAGGAACGCATCGGCTTCAATCATGCCGACAACCTGTTTCATGGCCACGTTCGCCACCGAAATGGTCGGCGCTATCAAGAGATACTCGGCCCGCGGTCGCTCATTGAGGAGGAGCGCGGTGAGCATGAACGCCGCACCGTAACTCGTCTTGGAAGACTTCTTCGGTGCCAGCAAGAAAAGCTCGCGAATCATCCGGCGGCCGGTCTTCACGTCCACCGATCCGAGCACGGCACCAACAATCTCGCGGAACCATTCGCCGCCCGCCTCTCGCAAGGGTGGCTGGCCGATCACGTCGGGGAGTCGCAGCTTGTTGAACACGCCGATGGCGCGCTTGGCCTCCTTCGTGTTGAGCTCGGGCAACTCCGGCAAGAGCGAGAGCCCGCCTTTGATGCGCTCCCGCCAATCCGGTCGCGCGAGCGCCCACGGTTCGCTCACTAGTGTTTCACCAACTCGACCCACTCCGCCGGCGGTGCGGCCAGGGCTTCGGCCTCAAGCGTTTCCTTCTTGCCGAGCGGCTTTTGCTTTTCCGGCGCTGGCGTCTCGGGCTCCGGCATCACATCCTGCCGGGCGAGCCACGCCTTTTGCGCGGCGACGTTGCCGCCCTTCGCCGACTTGAACATCGCCGCGTAAACCTCGGCGTTGCGCTTCGCGATTCCCGTCGTGAGCTCATCGGGGAAATGCTTGTCGAGCGTCTTGGCGTCGATGCCGATGGCGCGCGCAATATCTTCCTTTGACATGCGGGCCGCGGCCAGAACCGAGACGCGCGTGCGCTGCACTTTCGTGGGTTTGAAAGCCGGTCGGGCCATCTTTTCAATTTCCCGGAAAAACACACCGGGCCGGAAATTCCCTGCCCGAAAATAAAATCTATGGGTGCG